>Ga0055584_100000124_pt1 | contig 72610 bp, 64 predicted proteins | sample OSDHelmetaG_FD_58716 | JGI IMG/M metagenome (GOLD analysis project Ga0055584, IMG submission 58716) | Pelagic marine sediment microbial communities from the LTER site Helgoland, North Sea, for post-phytoplankton bloom and carbon turnover... | ecosystem: Environmental > Aquatic > Marine >... | reverse complement strand
TACTGATGCCCTAATCGTGGCTGCGAGAGATGCTGCAGAAGGACTTGTTGATGCTGACCCAGCTATTGGTGCCGGCTATGTTGGTGGTTCTGCTGGTTTGAAAGCAGCCTTGATCGCTGACGCTGCTGCAGCCGATGCTGTGACACTTGCAGGCCTTAACGTTGCACTAGCTGCAACACTGAATACGACTGCAGGTACAGGCAGTGTAACGGGTCTTGACGCCGCGATTGCAGTTTACAACTCAGCTGCTGAAGCTGCAGTTGTTGCTTTCGATGCTGATGCTAACGCTGCTCTCGCTCTAACTGAGGCTGCCGCAGCTTACGGTATTGCGCAAACTCCTAACGAAGGTCCTGCTGCTGCTAACGGTGCCGATGGCGCGTTTGACGATGCCGCTGCTGCTCCCCTCATTACCTACAATGCAGTAAGCATGACTCTAAGCTTGGCTGCTGGTGTAACAGAAGCTTCTAACCCTGGCGTTACAGCTCTGTTGGCTGCATCTCAGGCGTATGAAGCTGCTCAAGCTGCTCTGATTGCTGCTGATGCTGCAGAAGCTTCTGCACTGGACGTGGTTGAGAATCTGGATCCGGGTGCCGCTGCAGTTGCACCACTATCTGCTGTTGGTAACGGCATGACAGTAATTACTCCGGCAGACGTTGATGCTCCAACAATCGCTGAAATCACTGCCGAGACAAACGGTTTGGCTTCACTGCTTACAGCTGCTAACGCTGCAGCCGTAGCATCAGCTACCTACGCAGCTGCCGATCTTGATGCTTCCATCGTGCTCATCGCTGGTGACCTTGATGCAGCTGCAAGCATCGCGGCAGTTGAGGCGATTACAGCTACTGCTGTAGCAGAGGGCCTAATTACTAGCGCCGACAAGGTTGCTATTGATGCGGTTGCCGATGGCGCAGCGAATGGCACAGAATCTGCGGTACTTGCTACTGAAAACGCATCTGCACGTGACACTGCGTTTGACGGTCTTACTGCAGCTTACTTTGGTACAGGTGGCGCTGCACTAGCAGCTGCGATTTCTCCGCTGTCTTTTGCTGCAGCGACTGCTGCTGCTGCTGTAGCTGCTGAGGAACTTGCACAAGCTACACTTGCTGCCAACATTGCGGACGAGCAAGAAGCTCAGGCGCTGATTGATCAGAGCGGAGATCTGGATGATGCAGTTCAAGATGCTGAAGACGCGTTTGCCGATGCTGGCTTCGCGGTACCAGTGTCTCTGACATTGGCTGTGCATGCAGCAACAAATGCAGATGACCTATTTACTGCAGCAGATACCACTACGCAGATCATCTCTTTCGGCGGTGACGATGTGTTGTTTATCGGTGAAGGCTTGACCCTGAACGCCGACACAACACCTGGCGACAATGGTGACAACGCTGTATTGGAGTACTGGGTTTCCGGTACTACAAATGCAGTGATTACTATTGAAACTAGCGTATTCGGTTCAGAAGCTACGACTCCTGAAACCTTTACAATTACGCTGACAGGTGTTGCGGCATCAAGCGTATCAATAGAAGACGGCTTCCTTACAGTTTCGTAAGTAAGTTATCTCAGTATCTGATTCAAGATACGAAACAGAGAACCCTCAGTTCGCAAGAACTGGGGGTTTTTCTATTCTGGGCTGCAATTTTCATCGGGCCCAATTTTGAAGAGACGCAAGCAAAAGAGAGGGACACTAACAATTTAACAACTTAATCAAGGTAAAGAGAAAAGAGAGGGACACTAACAATTTAACAACTTAATCAAGAATGCTGTGTATTCCGAGAGAAAAGAGAGGGACACTAACAATTTAACAACTTAATCAAGAATGCTGTGTATTCCGTGTCATGGCGAAAGAAGGGTCTGTTGACTAGACTCTAAAGATGCCAAGGGTTGGTCGATTGCATGTATCGGGTGGCGTTTACCATCTAATGGGGCGCGGCCTCGAACGTCGGAATATCTTTAAAGAAGACGTAGACAAGCGTGACTTTCTTGAACGCCTTGGGAGAGCCTTAGTTCGCTGCGAGACAGAATGCTATGCTTGGGCACTCATGTCTAACCACTATCACCTACTGGTTCGAGTCAGTGATCACCCATTGGGCAAGTTGATGTCCTCGGTGCTGGGAGGCTACGCAAGCTTCTACAATCGCCGACACAAGCGAGTGGGCTACGTCTTTCAAAATCGTTACAAATCTATACTCTGCGATGCCGACACTTACCTTTTGGAATTAATCCGCTACATTCATCTAAATCCGATTCGGGCCGGCATGTTACCGGACCTAGACGCGCTCGGTCGTTATCGATGGACTGGCCACGCCGGCGTGCTTGGCAGGTACACGCAAAGTTGGCACGCAACTGACGCAGTACATTCTCTATTTGGTCACAAACGCGGGAGGGCGAGGGAAGCGTATAGCCGGTTTGTTCGCGATGGCATGGCCAAAAGTCAACGCGGGGCTCTAGATGGCGGCGGACTGATTCGCAGCTACGGCGGCTGGGAATCATTGTCGCAAGTGCGCAAGGAACATCAATACTGTGTCGGTGACGAGCGTATTCTCGGCGAAAGCGATTTCGTAGAGCGCGCATTGCACGACGACAACTTGCCCGTAATGGACAGTACCGCGATGGCCAGGCGTGGCTGGACATTAGCCAAACTAGTTCAACGAGTTTGCGCACACTACAAAATTACTGAAGCCATGCTTCAGTCCAAGGCACGCTCAAACGACCTCTCGCTGGCGAAATCTCTAATCTGCTATTGGGGCACACAAAAAATCGGGCTTAGCTGCAGAGAAATTGGCCTGCGCCTGAGTATCAGCCAACAAGCCGTATCTTGCTGGGTGAACAAAGGAAGAGCCTACTGTGAGCTCGAAAAGTTGGAATTTGGAGAGAAATGGCCTTAAGTTGTTAAATTGTTAGTGTCCCCTAAAGGCCTCAGTTCGCAAGAACTGGGGGTTTTTCTGTTCTGGGGCGTCACTTTTCATTGGCCCCAATTTTGAAGAGACGCAAACTAAGGCGTAGAATCTTACGACTAACTAGGAATCTGGAAACAATCCCAATGGGGTGCCAGGCTCCATTATTAGCCGAGCTCGCGGAAACAATATGAAACTCATCCTTCGGCCATTACTGAGATCTGTAGCTGCAGCTCTGTTGTGCCTCGTGGCCACCACGAGCCCAGCCCAGGACCCCGCAGTCAGCGCCAGCAACCAGAGCCTCACTCTGTTCGAGGCAGTGGAGACGGCGCAGGATCGTGGCAGGGCGGTAGACCGGCCCACGCGGGAGTCTCGAGTGACCACGGCCGAGCCGGAATTCACCCTGGTCGGTGTCTCACGCATCGGTTCTAACTATTCCGCCATTCTGAAGCACCGCGAGGGCGAGAACATCCTCGTGAAGGCCGACAGTTTCGCCAATACACGTATTCCCGGGCACGGCGACTATGCCGTGGTCGATATTTCCGCCGGCGCCGTCTCGATCAGCTTCCCCGGCAGCAATGCCTGCATGGAATTCAGCGACCGCGGCGTGACTTGTAATAGCGCCGGCAATATCGCCGAGCTGGTCCTCGCCACTGGCGAGCCGCTTGCACCCAGGAATCCCGCGCGTGGCGATTCCCAGGCAGATGGGGATAGCAGCGAGGAAGTGATCGCGGCGCGCTCCGACCCCAACAACCCTTTTGAGATGCTGCGCAATGCGCGGCGAATCGAGGCGGGCGACGCTGCCGGCAATACGCCAGACAACCCCGCTGGCCGCTTCACGCCGCGGCGCATAAACCCCGAGGATGTGCCCGACGGCTACCGTGTCGTCGCCACGCCTTTCGGTGATAGACTGGTCGAGCAGTAGCGGGCAGCGCTAGCAAGGCCGCCGCCGAAACCCAAATCGTCAGGTCGGATCAATCATTGAGCGAGCCAGCATCTAAATCCCTATCTCTGTCTATTTCTGTCGTGTGTTTCAACTCCAGCGTTCAGGAGTTACATGAGCTGCTGCAATCCACCCTCGCCGCGATTCGCCTACTTCGAGACTCACAAAGCCTCGCGCCCGTAGTCATCTATCTGGTGGACAACTCCGAGGGCGAGTCCCTCGCTCTGGAAAGCTTTGGTGATCTGCAGGCAAGCTGTGACGAGCTGACGGTCGCGCTTAAGCTGCTGCACGGACACGGCAACGTCGGCTACGGCGCCGGCCACAATCTGGCAATTCGTCGCATCGACAGCGACTACCATCTGCTGCTAAACCCCGACCTGAAGCTGGACGAGGGCAGCCTGAAGGCGGGCATCGCCTTCCTGCAGCAGCACGGCGAGGTGCACATGGCGAGTCCCTACGCGCAGTATGCCGACGGGCAGAAGCAGTACCTCTGCAAGCGCTATCCCAGTGTGCTCACCTTCCTGGTGCGCGGCTTCTTCCCGCGCTTTCTCAAGACGCTGTTCGCCACGCGCCTGGCGCGCTTCGAGATGCATGAGCTGAACGAGAGCGAGCCTACCGTCGGCATACCCATCGCCAGTGGCTGCTATATGCTATGCCGCAGCGCGACGCTGAAAGCGCTTGGCGGCTTCGACGAGAACTTCTTCCTCTACTTCGAGGACTTCGATCTCTCACTGCGCCTCACTGCCTTGGGCAAGATCGCTTATGTGCCGGCGATGCGCATCACCCACGCGGGCGGCAACGCGGCGCTGAAGGGCAGGGCGCACATCAAGATGTTCGTGCAGTCCGGGATACGCTTCTTCAACACCCACGGCTGGCGCCTGATCCGGCAGCCGCGCTGAGGCCACGCGATGAGCAATCAACTGTGATAGGAACGCTAGAAACGATAGGTGCGCACTATTAATACTGCCGAGACAAGAATCCTGATCACCGGCGCGACGGGCTTCGTGGGCTCGGCGCTGTGTCGTCGCCTGCTTGATACCGACTGCGCGATTCGCACGCTAGTGAGGGGCCGCGAGCAGGTCGCCGCGCTACCTGCTTCCTTGCAGGCCGATGCCGTGTTGGGCGATCTGCAAGACAGCGAGAGCCTGCGTGCCGCCTGCGCCGGCATCGACACCCTCGTGCACCTCGCCGCGATCGCCCACGTCAGCGCCAGCCCGGACCGGGATGCTGCCAATAACCGGGCGAACTGCGAGGGCAGCGAGAAGCTATTGCAGGCGGCGCTGGAGCAGGGGGTGCGGCGCATCGTGTTCATCAGCAGCAGCCTGGCGCAGGCGGCGGAGCTTGATACCGGAGACGTGACCGCCTACGGCAGGGGAAAACGTAGCACCGAGAAGCTCCTACTCGCCGCCGCGGAACGGGGCCAGATAGAAGTAATAGTACTGCGCCCGGTGAACGTCTACGGCGTGGGCATGAAGGGCAATATCGCGAGCATGATCTCGATGATTCGGCGCGGACGGCTGCCGCGGCTGCCACGGCTGGGCAGCAGGATCTCTCTGGTTGGGGTGGACGATCTGGCCGGCGCCATCGAGCTGGCACTGCGCGCGCAGATCAGCGGCAAGATCTACACCGTCACCGACGGCCAGACCTATGGGGTCAACGAGATCGAGGCGGCGATCTACGAGGCGCTGGGCAGGAGAATGCCGAGGCTCAGGACCCCAGCTGTGGTATTATATGCAGCCTCGCTACTGGCTGCAGCCGTAGCCAGAATGTGTGGTAGAGAGAGCGGCATCAGTGGCCGCACCTATCGAAACCTCACCACAGACAATCTATTTGCAAACGATGAACTATGCGCGGATCTGGGGTTCCAGCCCACCCAGACTCTGTATCAGGTATTGCCGGAAATAGTCCGAGATATCGCAGCGAACGACGCGCGCCGCTAGTTAAGAAAGAAGTATAGAAGAAGGAAGACGACAGCAGATGACCAAAGGAATAATACTGGCAGGCGGCAGCGGTAGTCGCCTACACCCGATGACTCTGGCGGTGAGCAAGCAGTTGATGCCAGTGTACGACAAGCCGATGATCTACTACCCGCTGTCGACTCTAATGCAGTCTGGCATTCGGGAGATTCTGATAATCACTACGCCGGAAGACGCGGCGGTGTACGAGGCGCTACTCGGCGACGGCAACAAGTGGGGCCTCGAGATCAGCTACCGGCAGCAGCCCAAGCCCGAGGGTCTGGCGCAGGCTTTTCTTATCGGCGAAGAATTCATAGGCGACAGCCGCGTCTGCCTGATACTCGGCGACAATATCTTCTACGGCAATCGAATCGAAGACACGCTAAAGAGCGCGGTGGAGCAGAAAGAGGGCGCGAGCGTCTTCGCCTACTACGTCACCGACCCGGAACGCTACGGCGTGGTCGAGTTGGACGACGACAACAACGCGATCGGGCTGGAAGAGAAGCCAGCGAACCCGAAGTCGCACTACGCCGTGACTGGCCTCTACATGTACGACAACGACGTGGTGGAGATCGCCAAGTCGATCAAGCCGTCGGCCCGCGGCGAGTTAGAGATCACCGACGTCAACAAGGTCTATCTTCAGCGCAAGAAGCTCAAGGTAGAGCTGTTCGATCGCGGAACTGCCTGGCTCGATACCGGAACCATACAATCTCTGTTAGATGCGGCGAATTTTATCCGCGTGCTGGAAGAGAGACAGGGTCTGAAGATCGGCTGTCCGGAAGAGATCGCCTTTAGGCAGAAGTTTATCGATCGTAAGCAGCTAGAGAGCCTCGCCGAAGGGCTTGGTAAGAGCGGCTACGGCGAATACCTTCTGCAGCTGCTTGAGCATAGGCAGTAGTGTAGACAGGCACAAGCCTAAGAGACCTTATACGCAGCAGAAACCCATGAAGATTATCGAGACAGCAATCCCCGACGTACTACTCCTCGAACCAACCGTGCACGGCGACGAGCGCGGCTATTTCATGGAGACCTTTCGCGAATCCTGGTTCGAAGAACACGGCATCGACTCGCGCTTCGTGCAGGACAATCAGAGCCGTTCCGTGCAGGGCACTCTGCGTGGCCTGCACTATCAGTTAAAACAGGCGCAGGGCAAGCTGGTGCGCGTCGTCAGCGGCGAGGTATTCGATGTGGCCGTGGACATGCGTAAGGACTCGCCGACCTTCGGCCAATGGGCCGGCGACATCCTCTCGGCTACCAACAAGCGGCAGCTCTGGGTGCCACCGGGCTTCGCTCACGGCTTCTATGTGGTCAGCGAGACCGCCGAACTCTATTACAAGTGCACCGACTACTACTGCCCGGAACACGAGCACAGCCTGCTCTGGAACGACCCGGCGGTGGGCATCAAGTGGCCGCTGCTGGATGACTCGCCACTGCTCTCGGCGAAGGACAGCGCCGCGCTGGCGCTAGCCGAAGCGCCACATTACCCCAGCCAGCCATGAGCGGCACGATTCTCGTTACCGGTGCCGGCGGACAGCTAGGGAAAACCCTGCTCGACCAATGGCAGCAATCACCCCTTCCCGATTATTCGCTAGAAGCGGTGAACAGAAGCGCCTTGGACATAGCCGACGGGGAGCAGGTGAGCGCAGTACTCTCACAGCTCAAGCCCAGCGTCATCATCAACGCGGCGGCCTATACCCAGGTCGACGGCGCCGAATCCGATAGCGATGCCGCCCACAACGTGAATGGGGCCGGGGTGGCCAGCCTGGCCGCCTGGGCTGCTCAGAACGGCGCCCGCTTGCTCCATGTCTCAACCGATTTCGTCTTCGACGGGAGAGCAAACACGCCCTACACGCCGGAAGATAAGACCGCGCCGCTGGGTGCCTACGGCGCCTCGAAGCTGGCCGGCGAGGCGCAGCTGCGTGCTCTGCTGACTGAAAACTACGCCATCGTGCGCACCTCGTGGCTGTACTCCAGCTACGGCAATAATTTCGTAAAGACAATGCTGCGCCTGATGGGCGAGCGCGACGAGTTAAAAGTGGTCAACGACCAAGTCGGCTCGCCGACCTCGACCCGTAGCTTGGCCGCGCTGCTGTTTGCTATGATTCGGCGAGGCGAATACAGCGGCATCTACCACTGGTCGGACGGCGGCAGTATTAGCTGGTTCGACTTCGCGGTGGAGATTCTGCGCCAGGCGCTGGCTAAGGGCCTGCTACAGAACGAGATTCCAATCCAGCCCATCGCGACCAGCGAGTACCCGACGCCGGCAAAGCGGCCGGCCTATAGCGTGCTGGACCGCAGCCGCGCGCAGGCCGAGTTCGATTGCCCGGCCGCAAGCTGGCAGCAGCAACTGAGTGCCGTTCTGGATGAGCTGGCGCAGGACTAGAATCGAAATCAACTAAGAGAAGCGATAGGACAAGAGGCAGTAGATGGCAAACTTATTGGTAACCGGAGCCGCAGGCTTCATCGGCACAAGCTTCGTGAAGTACTGGCACGGCTCTAATCCGCGAGACCTCGTTGTGGTGCTGGACGCCCTCACTTACGCAGGCAATAAGAACAATCTCGCCGACCTCGCCGAAGAGCCCTGGTTTAAATTTGTCGAGGGCTCGATCTGTGATCAGGATCTTTTAGACTCCCTACTGGAGGAGAACGAGATCGACACCATCGTTCATTTCGCCGCCGAGAGCCATGTCGACCGCTCGATCACCGGGCCCGACGCCTTCATCGAGACGAATATCGTCGGCACGCACTGCCTGCTCAAGGCCGCGAAGAATTATTGGATCGATGCGGGCGCGAAGGAAGAGCACCTGTTTCATCATGTCTCCACCGACGAGGTCTACGGCACGCTAGGCGCCGACGAGCCGGCATTCTCTGAGACTACGCCCTACGCACCTAACTCTCCTTATGCGGCGAGCAAGGCATCGTCGGATCATCTGGTGCGTTCCTATCACCACACCTTCGGCATGCGCGTTACTACGAGTAATTGTTCGAACAACTACGGCCCGTATCAATTCCCGGAGAAGCTGCTGCCGGTCTGCATACTCAATATACTCGCGGGCAAGAATCTCCCGATCTATGGCGATGGTCAGCAGATTCGCGACTGGCTCTATGTGGACGACCACAACCGCGGCATCGAACTGGTGATTAAAGGCGGGCGTCACGGCGAGACTTACAATATAGGCGGCAACAACGAGTGGGCGAACCTGGACGTGGTCAATCTGCTGTGCGAGCTGATCGATGCACGCTTCGCTGCTAACGATGAGCTAGCCAAGCGCTTCCCGGACTCGCCCTGCGCCAATGGTGAATCGGCCAAGTCGCTGATCACCTTCGTCACGGACAGGCCCGGACACGATACCCGCTATGCCATCAATGCCGAGAAGATCACGAGTGAGCTGGGCTACGACCCTGTGGAAGACTTCGATTCCGGCCTGAACAAGACCGTCGACTGGTATCTCGCCAACGAGCAATGGTGGACCGCTATCCAGGACGGCTCCTACCGGCAGTAGCTGCGTATACTCCAAGCTGCCCTTGGTGGTATTGTGTCAACCTATCAGTTATCTATGCGTTGGAAATGCTATGCCGTGCACACCCCCTTGGCAACAAAGCAGGATAGACTAAGGCCTATGTCCCGCATTCAGCTCTCTTTCACAGCACTGGCATTCCCAGCACTGGCTTTCCTGTTTGCCTCGGCGACACAAGTGTCTGCCTTCGAGATCAATGGCAGAAAATGGCCCACCGGTGAGATCGAATTCTATGTCGACATGGAGGGCGTTGCCGCCACTGGCATTAGCTGGAACACGGCCTTCATCGCCGCCATGGACGAATGGAGTGAAGAGACTTCCTTTAATTTCATCCTGCGCGACGAGAACCGTGACCCCTGCCCGAACGATGGCCTAAACAGCGTCGATTTCAGTCTCGAGTTCTGCGGTACCGAGTTCAACGAGAGCACGCTGGCCGTGACGATAAGACGCTTCGAGCCGGCAATACTCGGCGAGCCACCCATCGTTGAGGCGAACGTCATCGTAAATCAAAATAAGGAATTTAATGTTTTTGATGGTCCTATTAGTCAATTTCAGATTAAAGGTCTGGATTTTCGACGCGTAGCCTTACACGAGTTGGGCCATGTAATCGGCCTTGAGCATGAAACGAATGCCAGTGCGATCATGGCGCCTAACATTGGTGATGTGGATCGCCTGCAGGCCGATGACATCGCCGGTGCCGAGGAGCTGTATGACGGCGTTATCGACTGCGCCGTTAGCGATCTCGCCTTCGGCTCGATAAGCAACGCGCTGGACTCTACCGATTGCCGCGTAAGCGAACTCTATCCCGGCAGTAGCGATTTTAGCCCGATAGATCTGTATCGATTCACCCTAACGAGTTCCGGCGTTCTTAATCTCAACATGAGCTCGGCCACGCTGGACTCGGTGTTGCTAATTGCCGATGAGAACCTGCAGATCGTCGCCGCCGCCGACAAGTCCGGTAACCAATGTGATTCCGAACTCTCGCAGTTTTTGCAGCCGGGGACCTATTTTCTACTCGCGAATACCTTTAACGTGCCCGTGAAGACTAGCTGTGGCATCGCCGGCGACTACCAGATCGAAGCGGAACTGAGTAGCTCGGGAATCAATCCGCTGGGAACCAGCGCCAGCCTCACGGGGGCGGCGGCGAATGCGATCTTCAGTGGCGGCATCAGCGCATCCAACGGCGTAACCTTCAAGAATCAGTTCCTGCCTAGCCAGTCGCTGGACATCAGCGCCAGAATCGACCTCGATCCCAAACACGTGGGCCAGCCCGGCTTTCTGGTCGTCGCGGCACTGATCGATGAGCAGATACTGCTGCTGAACACGCTGGGGCAGTTCGTCGACTTCGCGGCAACCGGCGTCATCGTGCCCGCCAGCAGCAAGACGCTCGCGGCAGTAGAGGAGATCTCGGTGGTACAGGGCCTGGTCCCGGCGTCTCTGGGCATCGACGAGACGCTGGTGAGCTTCTTCTTCGGCTATGGGCTGGACAGCAGCCCGGGCGAGCTTTACTACCATCTCACACCCCTCAATCTCATAGTTTTTCCTTAGCCGGCGACCGCGCTGTGGTCAGCGTGAGGGCCCGAAAACTCGATTTCCAGATCGGGGCAATAAACGGTATAATCCGCCTGCTTTTTTTCTGGCACAGTCGCCTAGATCACCGCAGAGCTTGAATTTAGCGGTTTCCGGCTCGATCCAGAGTAAATTTCCCAAGATTCTGAAAAAAGGAGCTATTTCTGTGCAATCAGAGACTGCGAAAATTCGTCTGCCCCTATTCTTGCTAATGGGCCTAAGTTTCATGCTCTGCGGCAACTCTGCCGTAGCGCAGCAATCCATCGAAGACAATGTGCGCCCGGTTGGCCAGGTCTGCCTGGCGGGCCAGCCCTGCGTAGGCAATACGGCGGGCCGCGCGCAATCGGCACCCGCCCAAGAGGCCAATACGGTGGCGCCCGTAACCGCTGCGGTGGAAGAGGCAGTAGATGAGGCGGTTGAAGAAGTCACCGAAGCAGCCGCAGAGGTTGCCGCCTTCGACGTAGAAGCCACCTATCAGATGAGCTGCTTCGCCTGTCATGGTACCGGCGCGGCCGGTGCACCCGTCATGGGCGATGCCGATGTCTGGGCCGAGCGAATGGAAAAAGGTATGGATGCCGTCATGACGAACGTGATCTCCGGCATCAATGCCATGCCGCCGAAGGGCCTGTGCATGACCTGCACCGACGAGAACCTGCGTGCGCTAGTCGATTATATGTCTGGTCAGTAAGCGTTAAGCTTGGCCAAGTTAGAATCTATCAATAAAGTTTTAGTATTAAATTAAATGAGTAAGGAGCTAAACGTGTTAAGTCTTAAGAAAGTAGTATTGTTTGTGTTCGCTGCCTGTTTCGCTACGGCGATCTCGGCTGACAATTCAGAGCAGTCGGTGCAGCTAGCGCAGCTTACAGAGGGTTTCGATGTTGAAGCCACCTATATGATGTCTTGCTTCGCCTGCCACAGCACTGGCGCTGCCGGCGCACCAAAAGTAGGTCCAGGAAACGCCGAGGCATGGGCGCCTCGCATGGAGAAGGGTATGGAGGCGGTTATGGCGAATGTCATCAACGGTCTGAATACTATGCCTCCTAAGGGTCTGTGCTTCACCTGTTCGGATGAAGATCTCGCCGCCCTTGTTGAGTACATGGTAAGCAGCAGCGAGTAAGGCTGGATCGGTTTTGAAAGAATGAGCTGCTTGCAGCTCATTTTTTTTGTCCGCGATTTCTGTAGCGCCTGCACTGCCTTATTTCGTGGCTTGGTTTTCAAGCGCAATGTTATGTGGCTATTCCTAATAGTAAGGGCGGACGTCTACACCCTTAATTGCTACGAGCCAGTTCTCTTTACAAATATCCTAAGAGTTCGCATCTCACGCTGTCCTGATCTATACCTTAACTAAGCTAATAGATCTTCTCGCTCATGTCGCTAGCCACTATTCGGTCCCGTGCGCTGCTCGGTGTCGACGCCATAGAAGTCACCGTAGAGACCCATCTCTCTAACGGCCTGCCTGCCTTCGCCATAGTCGGCCTGCCGGAGACGGCGGTGAAGGAAAGTAAAGAGCGCGTGCGAAGCGCCATCATCAATTCCGGGCTGGAGTTTCCCACCCGGCGCATTACGGTCAATCTTGCGCCGGCGGATCTGCCGAAGGCCGGCGGCCGCTACGATCTGGCCATCGCGCTCAGCATCCTCGTCGCGTCCGGGCAGTTGGAGCATAAGCTGCTGGAGGGCATGGAAGTATTGGGAGAGCTGGCGCTCGACGGCTGTATTCGCGCCGTGCAGGGCACGGTCGCCGCCATCCTCGCCGCCAAGCGAGCGAGCCGCGCCATCTTGTTGCCCGCTGCGAATAGCGAAGAGCTGGAACTGGTTGCCTATGGCCGCAGCTTCGCCGCGAGCACGCTAGTGGAAATAGCACAGCGGCTACCAGCGGGGATGCCCGCAAGCGATTTTGGGGGTAGGAGGCAGGTCCAGCATGCCGTGCAGGAGCGGAGCTTCGGTCATATCAAGGGGCAACTCGTCGCCAAGCGCGCCGTGCAGATCGCAGCGGCCGGCGGACACAATCTGCTCATGGTCGGGCCACCGGGCAGCGGCAAGACACTGCTGGCGAATCTGCTAATGGATCTACTGCCGCGGCTCAGTGAGGCGGAGGCTCTGGAAGTCGCGACCATCAAATCTGCCGCGCGCGAGAATATCGCCGGCGGCGACTGGTCAATCAGGCCGATACGCAGCCCCCACCACACGGCGACCAGCGTCGCCCTGGTTGGCGGTGGCAATCGCATCAGCCCTGGCGAGATTAGTCTCGCCCATCGCGGAGTGCTGTTTCTGGATGAGCTGAGCGAGTTCAAGCCCAGCGTATTGGATGCGCTGCGTGAGCCCCTGGAGTCGGGCGTCATCTCGGTCAGTCGTGCGAACTACCGCGTAAGTTTCCCGGCCAGCTTTCAATTGCTCGCCGCGATGAATCCCTGTCCCTGCGGCTACGCCAGCGACCCCAATCACGAATGTCGCTGCAGCGACGACCGCATCGAGCGTTATCTCGGCAAGCTATCGGGCCCCTTCCTCGATCGGGTTGACCTCATCGTGGAGGTGCCGGCGCTGTCTCAGGTGGAACTCTTGCAAGAAAAAGAAGACACGGTTGACTGGAAGGCACTGCGTAGCCGGATCCATCGCTGCCGCGACCTGCAACTGCGCCGCGGTGGCAAGCTCAATTCGCAGCTGCAATTGCAGGAGATGGATGCCGCCTGCAGTCTCGATACGAAGCAGCGCAGCAAGCTGGCTGGCATCATGGACAAGCTCGCCATGTCGGCAAGGGCCACTCACCGCATCATCAAGATGGCGCGTACCGTCGCTGACTTCGAGGGCAGTACCGAGATCCGCGAACGGGATTTGATGGAGGCGATTAGCTATCGCCGCTGTCACTTCAGCAAACTAATCACGCGCTGACTGCTGCTCCAGCTGCTGCAACTTCTCACCCAGAGTATCCAGTGTCGCCTCCAGCTCCTTGATGCGATTCTCGGCGCGCTCCAATGCCTGACGCTGGCCATCGAATTCCTCGCGACTTAGCAGGTCCAATCCGGCGAAGCTGCTCTTCAGCAGTTGCTCTATTTTGGTGCGAAACTCCTCGCGGACTTCGCCCGCCAGCGGAGCCAGAGAGGCCAGTCGTGCACTCAGGTCCTCGAGAAACGATTTATCGAACATGACTATTCGCTCTTAGTGGTTGTTCATTGAGGCGACGTTTTTAGCTATCGCGTGAGCACCGCATTCTATCACTCCGGAACTGGCTCTGCCGAAGGCGGCTCATTGCCCGCGCCCCACAGCTCAAATAAAGGGGACGGAAATAAAGGGGACGGAGGGATTAAATATTAATCCCACCGTCCCCTTTACTCTCAAGAGAAGGCGCGTCGATCTCGAAACAGGCGAGAGGCCCCGAAGGGCGCGCCTCGAGCGTCCATCTGCGGCGCTGCTTTTCTTGCCAAGGAATGACCATTAGCGGCGAAACGCGCCTTGCCTATGAATGCTTGAGACTGCGCGGAACTACCATAGAGGTATTCAGCGCTGCCCTAAATGCACCTTGCTGGGGCACGATACGCCGCAGCGCACTGTGACAGCTCAATATTCTCGCGATTTCTAAGCAGTTTGGGACCAAAAGCGAGCGAGAACTCACTCAAGTCGCGGTTTGCACAGGGGAATACATTTCTGGCACGACCCCTGCATAGAGCAGTACCAGTTGTAGGAATTTAAGCAGCGCAATAGAGCTAAGGAGCGAAACAATGAAGTTAGTCACGGCTATTATCAAGCCATTTAAATTGGACGACGTGCGCGAGGCACTCTCCGAAATAGGCGTACAGGGCATCACCGTAACAGAGGTTAAGGGATTTGGTCGTCAGAAGGGCCATACCGAGTTGTATCGCGGTGCTGAGTACGTTGTGGATTTTCTACCGAAGGTAAAGCTGGAAGTGGCGATTGCGGCGAGCCTGCTCGATCAGACTCTCGAGGCGATCACCAAGGCGGCGAATACGGGCAAGATCGGCGACGGCAAGATATTCGTTTCCGAGCTGAATCAGATCATTCGTATCCGCACCGGCGAGACTGGCGAAGAAGCCATCTAGTCGCGACCCACGCAGAAACTCAACAGTTGTAAACAAGATAAAACTCGGTCAGAGCGCAGAACACGCAAGACCAAAACCGGAGGTACAAGGTGGAAAACCAAATTTTCGAATTGCAGTATGCAATGGACACATTCTATTTTCTGATCTGTGGCGCACTCGTCATGTGGATGGCAGCAGGATTCGCCATGCTCGAGGCGGGGCTCGTTCGTTCCAAGAACACCACGGAGATTCTCACCAAGAACGTCGCGCTATTCGCGATCTCGTGCATCATGTATTTAGTATGCGGTTACATGATTATGTACGATGGTGCGTTCATGTTGAGCGGCATTGCGGGCGGCGACGACCTCGTTAGCTCTGCATTGGCAGCTTCAGCCGAAGAAGGCTTCGATGGCGGAGCAGTCTACGCTGACGCCTCAGACTTCTTCTTCCAGGTTGTCTTCGTCGCCACGGCGATGTCTATCGTTTCGGGTGCCGTTGCAGAGCGCATGAAGCTTTGGTCCTTCCTGATCTTTGCGGTATTCATGACAGGCTTCATCTACCCAATGGAAGGTTCCTGGACCTGGAATGGCGCCGACGTATTCGGCATGTTCAACCTGGGCGACCTTGGCTTCTCCGATTTCGCCGGCTCCGGCATCGTGCACATGGCCGGCGCGGCCGCCGCCATCTCCGGTGTACTGCTACTCGGATCGCGCAAGGGTAAATACGCCGCCGATGGCTCGGTAAGAGCGATCCCTGGCGCCAATCTTCCGCTCGCTACGCTGGGCACATTCATTCTATGGATGGGCTGGTTTGGCTTCAACGGCGGTTCAGTACTCAAGCTCGGCGATATCTCCAACGCGAACGCGGTTGCCATGGTATTCCTCAACACGAATGCGGCGGCAGCTGGCGGACTGGTTGCGGCACTTCTGGTTGCTCGCATGATGTTCGGCAAGGCTGACCTCACTATGGCATTGAATGGTGCACTCGCCGGTTTGGTCGCGATTACCGCAGAGCCTTCTACGCCTACGCCATTGTTGGCTACACTATTCGGCGCGCTAGGTGGTGTGCTGGTTGTGTTCAGCATCATTACGCTGGACAAGCTCAAGCTGGACGATCCAGTAGGTGCCATCTCGGTACACGGCAGCTGTGGTCTGCTTGGACTCTTGCTGGTTCCGTTCACCAACGACGGTTCGACCTTCGTCGGACAGATCGTCGGCGCACTGACTATCTTCATCTGGGTGTTCGTCACCAGTGGCATAGTCTGGTTTGCAATCAAGGCTGTTATGGGTCTTCGCGTTAGCGAAGAAGAAGAAGTGGAAGGCGTCGACCTGTCAGAATGTGGCATGGAAGCGTATCCCGAGTTCGTTACTCAATAACACTATCGATTAACTCTCCCTTAAGGTATTTTTTTACCAGAGCGCCTTTGCTTGCAAAGGCGCTTTTTTTTGCCTGCGATCCCGTCATTTACTGTGGATAACCAGGTCACAAATCGGACAACTGCTGCGCTGCCCCCTAGCGAACTGTGAACGGCCTCACAAGCATTTCGCGGGAAGCCGCGTATTCTCGGTCCATGCAAGCTACAGATTCCTCCAAGAAGTCCGAGCGCTACGCGTCCGACAACCTGCTGCAGATTAACTGCGTCGACCTCCTGCTCGGCATGTACGTCTTCGAGTTGGACTGCGCCTGGTCGAAGACGCCATTCCCTATGGGTGGCTTCCACCTGAAGAACAGTGAGGATATCGAGATTCTTGCGAAGTATTGCAAGAAGGTAGTCATCGATACCAACAAGGGGGCGGCGCCTCGAAAGGGCAGGCAGAGTCAGCTAACGATACTCAGCAGCGCGCGCCGCGCCGCGCCGGAGTCTGGCGATATCAAGATCGATCGCGATGCCTATCCCGTGACGCGAACAGTCAAGCAGCAGATCGACAAGGCACATCGCCTGCACCTAACGCTCAAGGCTGACTTTAGCCAACAGGCTCAGGCGGTACGCCGCGGCGAGCAGATGAACCTGCAGCCGCTGGAGAAGTCGATAAAGGGCATCGTGGATTCGCTGATAGCCAATCCGCAGACGCATATCTGGCTACTGAATACGGATGCCGCGGAACGGGTGGATACCGACTATTGCGTGCGGGCGGCGATCTGGGCGGCTACTCTGGCGCGCCAGATAGGCATGACGCCGCACAGCATGGAGGTGTTGTGCCTCGGAACCCTGCTGGCAGATATCGGCATGCAGCTCCTACCGGAGAGGTTGGTGAACAAGCGTGGCCCCTTCCGGAAGAAGGAGTTTCTGGCCTACCGCAAGCACGTCGACTTCGGTGCGGAGTTGATCGCCCAGTACCCCGATCTCGACGACCGGGTGGCGGGCATCGTACGCGGCCATCACGAACGGCAAGACGGCTTAGGTTTTCCTCGGCAGCTACGCGGCAAGCAGATACCCGTGCTGGCGCGCTTCGCCAATCTGGCCTACTGTTTCGAGCGCCTGCTGCGCAGTAACGGCCTAGGTCCGGCGATGCCGCCCGCGAAGGCGTTGACCAAGCTCTACAAGCAGCGCTCGCTGAAATTTCCGGAACAGCTCGTCGTCGAGCTCATTCACGTATTGGGTACCTACCCGGTGGGATCGCTGGTCCAGCTCTCAAGCGGCGAGGTAGGTCTAGTGCTGGAGCAGAATCAATCGGAGCGACTCTCGCCCAAGCTCGCGGTACTCAGCGACGAGAACAGACGGCTACGGAAGGAACCGGTATTGGTGGACCTTTCGAATCAGGGGAAGTCGAAGACCGAGCGCATCATCGTGTCGAGCTATCAGTCGAAGAACGTCGCGAAGCGCCTCGGTTCAGGTAAGGATATCGATGCCCGCAACTATACGCTTAGCTTCTTCGGCAAGCGCATCGGTCTCGGTCCTCTCACAATCCGACTCTAGTCAAACTACATATCGCCGAATCTGTGTTGCAGTATCGCCAGCGCCGCGATGGGGGCGGTCTCGGTACGCAGTATGCGCTTGCCCAACGCCACGACTCTAAACCCACAACCGCGTGCCCAGTCGATCTCGGCAATGGAAAAACCGCCCTCCGGACCTATCAACAAGTCTATGTGCTTATTTTCTATCGATTCGGGAAAGACATCCTCGCCGCTGGGATCCAGCATCCATCTGTTTGCCGCGCCTTCCGTAGTGACATCGTAGAGTGCACAGGGTGCATTGATCGTAGGTATGTCGAGTCGCCCGCTCTGTTCGCAGGCGCTGACCGCAATCTTGCGCCAATGCTGTAGCTTCTTCTCCGTGCGCTCTGCCTTGAGTCGCACCTCGCCGTGTTCGGTATAGACCGGCGTGATCGCCGTGACGCCAAGCTCGGTCGACTTTTGAATTGCCAGATCCATGCGATCTGAGCGTGACAACCCTAACAGTAAATGTATGGAAGGCGACGCTTCTTTCGGAGCGCGAACCTGCTCAATCAACTCGACGCTGACGGACTTCTTCGACGCCGAACAAACCCGGGCGCGGAACTCTCCGTCGCTGGAATTAAATACCAGTAGCTCCGCCTCCGCGCGCAGGCGCAGCACATTGCTGAGGTAGTGAGCCGTGTCCTTGGGCAGGTCAAGCGTTGCGTTCGGCCCGAGAGGGCTGTCGACGAATACTCGAGAAAGCCGCATGGCATCGATCCTATATTGTACCGGCTGGTTTGCGGTTGCCGAGATTTAGGTTCTGCCAGATCTGCGTAACGCTCTGGCTAAGATTCATCGAGTAGAAGTGCAGACCCGGTGCGCCACCCTCCAAGAGATCATCACATAGCTCGGTAACTACGTCGATGCCGAAGCTACGAAGACTCGCCACATCGTCGCCATAGCCCTGCAGCTTCTTATCCAGCCAGCGTGGAATCTCTGCGCCGCAGTTCGCACTGAAGCGGGCGAGGTTCGCGTAGTTGGTGATCGGCATGATGCCCGGCACGATCGGTATGTCGATGCCGCGGTCGCCGCAGTAGTCGACGAAGCGGAAATAGGCATCGGGATTGTAGAAGTACTGCGTGATGGCCGAGTTCGCGCCGGCGTCGATCTTGCCTTTGAAGAATTCGACATCGGCGGCGTAGCTCTTCGACTCGGGGTGAATCTCGGGATAGCAGGCCACGTCGATGTGAAAATGATCGCCGGTCTCCCTGCGCACGAACTCGACGAGTTCGTTCGCGTAGCGATGCGTTAGCGCCGCCCCGGAGCCGGAGGGTATATCGCCGCGCAGCGCTACGAGCCGGCTAATGCCGGCATCGATATAGCCCCGCAGTAGCTGCGACAACTCCTCTTCGCTAGTGCCGCCGAAGGAGAGATGGGGTGCGCAATTCGAGCCCGCGGCCTGATAGCGCAGCACGACCTTCTGCGTGCCCGACTTGGTCGAGCCACCGGCGCCGTAGGTTACGGAGAAGAAGTCGGGCTTCAGTTCGCAAAGCTCGGCGTGCACAGCATCGAGTTTGGATTCTCCCGCCTCGGTGCGAGGTGGAAAGAATTCGATGCTGTACTTGGATGGATTGATAGAATCCATAGTTTTTCCTTAATGCTCCCTGGAGCCTAGTACTTGTAGCTATCGGTCTTGAATGGACCGCTCACGTTCACGTGGATGTATTTGGCCTGCGTGTCGGTAAGTTTCGTTAACACGCCGCCGAATCCGCCGACCATCATCGCGGCGACTTCCTCGTCCAGGTGCTTGGGAAGTACTTCCACGTAGAGATTGTTTGGCTTCTCTGCCGCAGGCAGGTCGGCGAACTTCTTCTCATACATGAACATCTGCGCCAAGACCTGATTCGCGAAGGAGCCGTCCATGATGCGAGAGGGGTGGCCGGTCGCGTTGCCGAGATTAATCAGGCGTCCCTCGGAAAGCAGGATCAGATAGTCGTCCTGATTCTCTACTCCATTTCTGTAGATCTTGTGCACCTGGGGCTTCACTTCTTCCCAGTCCCAGTTCTCTCTCATGTACGCCGTATCGATCTCGTTGTCGAAGTGACCGATGTTACAGATCACCGCGCCGCGCTTAACTTGTTGCAGCATGAACTTGTCACAGACGTTGACGTTGCCAGTCGTGGTTACGATCAGATCGATCTTCGAAAGCAGCGCGTTGTTGATGCCTTCGGCTGTGCCCGTGTTGATGCCATCGTTGTAAGGCGATACGACCTCAAAGCCGTCCATGCAGGCCTGCATCGCGCAGATCGGATCGATCTCGGCGATCTTCACTATCATGCCTTCCTGACGCAGGCTCTGGGCGGAGCCCTTGCCCACGTCGCCATAGCCGACCACCAGCGCCTGCTTGCCGGACAGCAACATATCGGTGCCGCGCTTGATGCCGTCGTTGAGTGAGTGACGACAGCCATATTTGTTGTCGTTCTTCGACTTGGTCACCGAGTCGTTCACGTTGATCGCTGGAACTTTTAGCGAGCCCTCTTCCAGCATCTCCAGCAGGCGGTGTACGCCCGTCGTTGTCTCCTCGGTGATGCCGTGGATGTTGTCCAGAAGCTGCGGGAATTTCTCGTGCACCATCGCGGTGAGGTCGCCGCCGTCGTCCAGGATCATATTGGCTTCCCAGGGTTGGCCATCTTTCAGAATAGTCTGCTCTATGCACCACTCACCCTCGGCCTCGGTCTGACCCTTCCACGCATACACGGCGATGCCAGAGGCAGCGATGCAGGCGGCGGCATGGTCCTGTGTCGAGAAGATGTTGCAGGATGACCAGCGTACTTCTGCGCCCAGTGCCACCAGTGTCTCGATGAGCACGGCCGTCTGCACGGTCATGTGAATACAGCCCAGGATCTTCGCATTCGCGAGAGGCTTCTCGGCGGCGTACTTGTTGCGCAGAGTCATCAATGCAGGCATCTCAGACTCGGCCAGTGTAATCTCGCGGCGACCGAAGTCGGCAAGGCCGATATCCGCTACTTTATAGTCTTGCGCCGCTGTGTTCTCTTGTACTGATAGATCGTTCATGTCTCGCTCCGTATCTGTTGTGTTATAGGCCCGCGGCTGCTTTAAGTGCATCGGCCTTGTCAGTCTTCTCCCAGCTCAGGTCGAGGTCTTCGCGACCGAAGTGACCGTATGCTGCCGTTGCCTTATAGATGGGTCGAATCAGGTCTAGCATCTTAATCAGGCCCTTGGGGCGTAGCTCGAAATGCTCGCGAATCAGCTCTACGATCTTCTCGTTGCTCACCTTGTTCGTGCCAAACGTTTCCACGCTGATCGATGTAGGCTCCGCTACGCCGATGGCATAGGAGAGCTGAATCTCGCAGCGCTCGGCGATGCCGGCGGCGACGATGTTCTTGGCGACGTAGCGCGCCGCGTAGGCGGCGGAGCGGTCGACCTTGGACGGGTCCTTGCCCGAGAAGGCGCCGCCACCGTGGCGCGCCATGCCGCCGTAGGTATCGACGATGATCTTTCTGCCGGTGAGTCCACAGTCGCCGTGTGGGCCACCGATGACGAAGCGGCCGGTTGGGTTGATGAAATACTTGGTGTCCTTGCTAATCCAGTTCTCGGGCAGTACCGGCTTGATGATCTCCTCCATCACAGCTTCTTGTAAGTCCTTCGTAGAAATCTCCTCTCTATGCTGCGTGGAGAGCACGACGGCATCGATGGCGACAGGCTTGCCGTCTTCGTAGCGGAATGTGATCTGGCTCTTCGCGTCCGGCTGCAACCAGGGCAGCGTGCCATTCTTGCGCACTTCGGACTGCCGCTTCACCAACAGGTGCGAATAGGTAATCGGTGCAGGCATCAGCACGTCGGTCTCGTTGGTAGCGTAGCCGAACATCAGGCCCTGATCGCCTGCGCCCTGCTCGTGGTCTTCGCTGTCGTCGACGCCCATGGCGATATCGGGGGACTGCTTGCCGATGCCATTGAGCACGGCACAGGTATTGCTATCGAACCCACTCTCGGAGTTGTTGTAGCCGATGTCGTTTACAACGTCGCGCACCAGATTCTCGATGTCTACGTAGGCCTCGGTGGTGATCTCGCCAGCCACTACGACCATGCCGGTCTTGATCATCGTCTCGCAGGCTACGCGCGATGCCTTGTCCTGTTCCAGTAGTGCATCCAGGATCGCATCGGATATCTGGTCCGCCATCTTATCCGGGTGCCCCTCGGATACTGACTCGGATGTAAACAGTGTAGATTCTGCCATGGGTGTTTCCTCAATATAGATAGGTAATGATTAGAGTGAATTTTGTTTAATGAAAATTAAGAGCCAGTTGCCACATTTTTAAAGGTGCGCATCTGAATCTGAAAACCGTTTCTTAGGCCGAGATAGGAGCTCTGCTGAATCTCAAGGCCGGCGCGCTCAGCCCAGTGATCGAGGTCGCCCTCTTCGAAGCCGAGCCAGAGATCGCCGCAGGACTCGCGAACCCAGTCCTGGTTGTGGCTGCACAGCTCGACCACCAGTAGATAGCCCTCGCTGTTTAGCAGCGCCGCGATATCCTTGAAAGTCTTTGCCGGCGAGGAGATATGATGCAGCACCATATCGAAGATAATCAGGTCGCTGCTAACGCCGAGCTTTCTCGCCACCGCCGTATCGCCGAGGATGAACTCGACATCCTCGCGTCCGCTCGTGAGCACCGCCGCGCGCGAACGCTCCAGCATGTCCTTGGAGTTATCCAGCGCGGTCAGGTTCTCGAAGCGCTGGGCGAGCTCGCTCAGTAGCTGTCCCTCGCCCGGGCCTACCTCCATCACCGCCGCCTCATCGCTCAGGGCCAGCCCGGCGATCAGGTCGTGCAGGCTATTGGCATAGTCGCCGTGCTCGACGATCAGTCCCTGCTTCTCGCGGAACTTGTTCGCGTTCTTGTTAAAGAAGTTCAGCGAGAGCTGTGCCCGCTCTAGCTGGATCTGCTTGATCTTGCGCACGTGGCCGCTGGAGAGCGCCAGCGTATCGATGCTCTCGAACACCGTCTTCTTGATTTCGCCATAGCTGTCTTCCTCAGACAGGAAGGCACGTCTATAGAAGATCGAATTCCCTTCGCGGCGGGTAGAGACGAGATTGCTGGTGGCCAGAATCTTGAGGTGATGACTGAGCGCGGATTGTCTTATATCCAGAATACGGCACAGCTCCAACACGCCGAAGGACTCGTTCTTCAACAGCCGCAGTATCTTAAGGCGTAGCTGATCCGCAAGTGCCTTGTGCAGGGCAGAAAGCGACTCGATCGGGCTCAGGCTGTCTGAGTTGCCGCTGGTCTTCAGTGCAGGTGCTGCCATGGGTGAGTCCGACTCGGAATCCGAAAAGCCGCTAACTTAGCAGCATTGCCAGCCAAATTCAATTCTATATCAAAATATTTTGATATAGATAGCAAGCCTGATCTCGCCCTGATTCGCGGCCAGAGAGTGGCGCCGCGTATCGCGAGCCCTAGCTGCCAATATATTGCGGTATAGGGAGGCTTAGATATGGCATATTCGATTCAGGTGCGGGAAAATAGCGCCCTTGATCATAGGCTCCCCGAAGCAGTTTTCTCTCTCTGCCCCGTTGACTCTGGCTAGCCAGCTAGCAACAGGGCATCGAGTCTCGCGCTTCGCTGATGGGCAAAACCGTTATAACTGAGGAAATCGATCGATGGTAGATAAGGCTGTTTCGCGTAAGCAGAGCGCCAATGCAATTCGTGCGCTGAGCATGGACGCAGTGCAGAAGGCGAAATCCGGACACCCCGGCGCGCCCATGGGCATGGCTGATATAGCGCAGGTACTCTGGTGTGATTTCCTCAAGCACAACCCGGGCGATCCGCAGTGGTTCAACCGCGACCGCTTCGTGCTGTCCAACGGCCACGGCTCGATGCTGATCTACTCCCTGCTACACCTAACTGGCTACGATCTCTCCATCGAGGATATAAAGCAGTTCAGGCAGTTCGATTCGAAGACTCCGGGTCACCCGGAGTATGGCTACACCCCAGGGGTAGAGACCACCACCGGCCCGCTGGGCCAGGGCCTGGCTAACGCCGTCGGCATGGCGATCGCCGAGAAGACGCTGGCCGCACAGTTCAACCGCGAAGGCCACGAAGTCATCGACCACCACACCTATGTGTTCGCGGGCGACGGCTGTCTGATGGAAGGCATCTCCCACGAGGTCTGCTCCCTCGCCGGTACCCTCAACCTCGGCAAGCTGATCGTGTTCTACGACGACAACGGTATTTCTATTGATGGCGAGGTCGATCAGTGGTTCTCCGACGACACGCCAAAACGTTTCGAGTCCTATGGCTGGCAGGTGCTGTCCGTCGATGGCCATGACCCCGATGCTATAAGTAAGGCCATCAAGAAGGCCCAGGGCGATGCGAAGCGTCCGACTCTGATTAGCTGTAAGACGATCATCGGCTACGGCTCGCCGAACAAGCAGGGCACCTCGGCCACCCACGGCGCGCCACTGGGCGACGACGAGATCGCCGCGACGCGAGAGGCATTGGACTGGCCCCACGCGCCTTTCGTGGTGCCGGAGGAGATCAAGCAGGCCTGGGATGCGACGGAGCAGGGCTTTACAGCCGAGTCGGCCTGGAAAGAGAAGCTCGTTATCTACGAGGAAGAGTTTCCGGAGTTAGCTATGGAACTCGTGCGCAGGCTTAAGGGCCAGATTCCGAGTTATTTCAGCGAGAAGGCGGATGCCTACATCGCCGAGTGTCAGGCGAGCGAAGACAATATCCCGAGCCGCAAGGCGTCGCAGAATTGCATCGAGGCCTATGCGGCCCTATTGCCGGAGTTAATTGGCGGCTCCGCGGACCTGACCGGTTCGAACCTGACCACCTGGTCTGGTAGTTCGGCAATTTCTGAGGCAGCGGACGGCAATTACATCTATTATGGCGTGCGCGAGTTCGGCATGACGGCAATCGCCACGGGCATGGCCCTGCACGGCGGCTTCATTCCCTACACGGCCACCTTCCTCATCTTCATGGAATACGCCCGCAACGCGGTGCGGATGTCGGCGCTGATGAAGCAGCAGAGTATCTTCGTCTACACCCACGACTCCATCGGCCAGGGCGAAGACGGCCCAACGCACCAGCCAGTGGAACAGCTCGCTAATCTGCGCAGCACGCCGAATATGTCGGTGTGGCGTCCCTGCGACAACGTCGAGTCGGCGGTGGCCTGGAAGGCCGCGATCGAAAATCAGGCTGGCCCGACGGCGCTGGTTTTCTCGCGTCAGAACCTGCCGCATCAGGCACGCAGCGATGAGCAATTGCAGAATATATCTCGCGGCGCCTATATATTGAAAGACTGCGAGGGCGCGCCCTCGGTAATCGTGCTCGCCACCGGCTCGGAGGCTTCTATTAGCCTGGCGGCCGTAGAGAGCCTGCAGCAGGAAGGCATTCAGGCGCGACTGGTCTCCATTCCCTCGGTTGATGTCTTCGAGGCACAGGATACGGACTACCAGGAGCAGGTGCTGCCGGCCGCGGTACGCCAGCGCGTAGCTGTGGAGGCGGGCGGCGTCGACTATTGGCACAAGCTCGTCGGCCTGGACGGCAAGATCATCGGCATGCGCAGCTTCGGCGAGTCGGCACCGGGTGCCGTATTGATGGAACACTTCGGTTTCACTGCCCAGAACGTCATCGACACCGTGAAGTCATTCGACTCATGAAGCAGTTCACGAAGCTCTATATAGAAGGCACTCGCCGCCGAACGACAGCGCGGTAAACGCCCATGGCCTATCGCATCGCCATCAATGGTTACGGTCGCATAGGCCGCTGCGTGCTGCGTGCGTTCTATGAGTCTTCGAACTACGCCGACATGCGCCTGGTCGCCATCAACGACCTTGCCGATATCGCAAACCTGTCACACCTCACGCGCTACGACAGCACCCACGGGCGCTTTCTCGGTACGGTAGAGACTGGCGGCTCCGAGCAAGATCGGAGCCTCGTTGTGAACGGCGATACGATTCGAGTGTTCAACGAATCCGATATTCAGAAGCTGCCTTGGGCGGATCTGGATGTCGATCTAGTCATGGAGTGCAGCGGCGCGTTCAAAGACCGCGAGACTGCGCAGCTGCATCTAGCTGGCGGCGCCAAGCGCGTCCTGTTCTCGCAACCGGCGGAGAGCGATGTCGATGCCACGCTGGTGTACGGCATTAACCATACTAGCCTGCCCGCCGACGCCAGGATCGTGTCTAACGCGTCATGTACTACAAACTGCATCGTGCCGGTGTTGAAAACCATCGACGAGAACTTCAAGATCGAGTCGGGCGCGATCACTACGATTCACTCGGCGATGAACGACCAGCCCGTCATCGACAGCTATCACGACGACGATCTACGCAAGACGCGCAGCGCCATGCAGTCGATCATCCCGGTCGATACCGCGCTGGCAAAGGGCATCGAACGCATCCTGCCGGAACTCAGTGGCCTCTTAAAGGCGCAGGCGATTCGCGTGCCGACTCTAAACGTGTCGCTAATGGACCTCACCCTGTCGGTCGCCTCGAACACGAGCGAGGAGCAGGTGAACCAGGCGATACGCGCGGCGAGCGCGGCGCTGCCGGCGAATGTATTGGGCTTCACCGACGAGCCGCTGGCCTCCTGCGATTTCAATCACGATCCGCGCTCTGCTATCGTCGACCTAAACCAGACCAGCGTGGCCAATGGCAAGCTGATCAAATTATTCGTGTGGTTCGACAACGAATGGGCCTACGCCAACAGGATGTTGGACGTCGCGCAGTATATGAAGGCGACGACATGACAAGAAACGCAGTAACAAGAAGTGGAAATAATTAGCGATGACTTTCCTACGCATGGATCAACAGCGACTAGAAGGGCAACGCGTCCTCATACGCGAAGACCTTAATGTTCCCATTCAAGATGGCGTTATCGGTAACGATACGCGCATTCGCGCGGCTCTGCCCAGTATCGAGAAGGCGCGCGCGGCTGGCGCCGAAGTTCTCATCATGTCCCATCTGGGGCGACCAAGCGAGGGAGTGTCGATCTCCCAGCAGCAGGAGTTTTCGCTACAGCCCGTGGCCGATCGCCTGGCTGAACTGCTCGGCTGCGAAGTTGAGCTGAATAGTGACTATCTGAGTACGCCGCCCGCGAGCAAGCCAGGCGGCAGTGTCACACTGTTGGAGAATGTGCGCATCAACGCGGGGGAGAAGGCGAACGATGCGGAGCTCGCGAAACGCTATGCGGCGCTGTGCGATATCTTCGTCATGGATGCCTTTGGCACGGCGCATCGCGCGCAGGCGAGTACCCACGGCGTGGCGCAGCATGCGCCGATTGCCTGTGCGGGCCCGCTGTTGGCGCAGGAGCTGGACGCTTTGGAGCGTTCACTCAAGAACCCCGAGCGGCCTATGCTGGCCATCGTCGGCGGGGCCAAGGTGTCGAGTAAGCTCGAGGTACTCAAGAATCTCTCCACGCAGGTAGATCAGCTCATCGTGGGCGGCGGTATTGCGAACACTTTTCTCGCGGCCAGTGGCGCGAACGTCGGCAAGTCGCTATTCGAGGCGGATCTCGTCGACACGGCGCGAGAGTTAATGAGCAAGGCGGCTATACCCCTGCCTACCGACGTCGTCGTTGCCAAAGAATTTGCCGCCGAGGCTACGGCTAGCACCAAGTCGATCGACGCGATCGAGGATGACGACATGATTCTCGATATCGGCCCGGCGACCGCGCAGCACTTCGCCGAGCTCATCGCCGGCATGAAGACCATCATCTGGAACGGCCCTGTCGGCGTGTTCGAATACGAGCAGTTCTCGAAGGGCACGCAGGCGGTGGCGAAGGCGGTGGCAGACAACGCTGGCTTCTCGATAGCCGGCGGCGGCGAGACCATCGCCGCCATCGACAAGTACGCGATCACGGATAGGGTATCCTATATATCCACCGGTGGCGGGGCATTCCTAGAGTATGTGCAGGGTGCGACCCTGCCCGCCGTCGAGATGCTGGAGATCAGAGCCAAGGACAATTAGTATTCCGATTAGTAAATGAATTTTTTATGTACCGAATAAAGAGAAAAGAAGCGAGGACGCATCATGGCACTTATTAGCTTACGTCAACTACTGGACCACGCGGCCGAGAATGGCTACGGCGTACCGGCATTCAATGTAAACAATCTCGAACAGATTCGCGCGATCATGGAGGCAGCGGATGAAGCGAATAGTCCTGTCATCTTGCAGGCCTCGGCTGGCGCGCGTAAGTATGCGGGCTCGAACTTCCTCAAGCACCTTATCCAGGCCGCTATCGAAGAGTTTCCGCATATACCTATTGTTATGCATCAGGATCATGGTGTCTCGCCTGCGGTATGCCAGCGCTCGATTCAGCTTGGCTTCTCATCGGTGATGATGGACGGTTCTCTGGGCGAAGACGGCAAGACCCCTATGGACTTCGACTACAACGTAAGCGTCACCAAGACCACGGTGGACATGGCACACGCCTGCGGCGTGTCGGTAGAGGGCGAGATCGGCTGTCTGGGCTCGCTCGAGACCGGCATGGCGGGTGAGGAAGACGGCATCGGCGCCGAGGGCCAGCTCACTATGGCACAGATGTTGACCGACCCGGAAGAGGCGTCCGACTTCGTCGATGCCACCGGCGTCGATGCGCTTGCTATCGCGGTGGGTACCAGTCATGGCGCCTACAAGTTTAGCCGCCCGCCAACGGGCGACATCTTGGCTATCGAGCGCATCAAGGAGATACACGCGAGGATACCGAACACTCACTTAGTTATGCATGGCTCCTCATCGGTGCCGCAGGAATGGCTGAAGGTGATCAATGAGTTCGGCGGCGAGATTCCCGAGACTTACGGCGTGCCTGTCGAAGAGATCCAGGAAGGCATCAAGCACGGCGTCAGGAAGGTCAACATCGATACGGACCTGCGCCTCGCCTCTACCGGTGCCGCGCGCAAGTTCCTGGCCGAGAACAAGTCCGAGTTTGACCCCAGGAAATTCTTGATCCCTACCATGGATGCGATGAAGTCTATCGTCTTGGCGCGGCTGGAAGCCTTCGGCACCGCGGGCCAGGTTTCGAACATCAAGAAGGTCTATAACCTGGAACAGATGGCGGAACGCTACGCGAAATAGACTTCAGTCCGATCGGGGTTTGAATTCACAGGGGCTAGCGGATGTTTAGTATTGCCGATGCCAGTGAGCTGCGCCAGAATCTGGCGGATATCGAGTTCCTGCGCAGCCCCACCGAATCGCCGGTCGAGTTAGCCGCAGGCGCCAGAGATCAATACCTTGCCTACGCGGCGTACTACGGCCTCAACCTTTCCGAGCTAGACTCTGATCTGGGCGATGCGCGCGCCAGCATAGGCCGCTTTCGAAGCGGAGCCTACGAGCTAGTCTGCCAACACTTCTTACCGCCTGACTATCCCCCACGCAAGACCGCCATCCTGCTGCACGGCTACTTCGATCATGCGGGCCTGTACAAGCATCTCATTCGACACCTGCTTCGAAGTGGCATAGCAGTCGTTATATTCGATATGCCAGGCCACGGTCTGTCGAGCGGCGCGAGCGCAAGCATCGATTCGTTTCAGCAGTACAGCGACGCGCTGGTAGACTGTCTCACGCTCGCGAGTAGCCAAGGCCTGATATCCCCATGGGTAGTGCTGGGACAGAGTACAGGTGCCGCGGTGATCATGGATGCGCTTCTCGAGCGGAAGATTGGCGCGGAATTTCCTATAGAGAGTTATATCCTGCTCGGCCCCTTACTGCGGCCGCGGCAGTGGTCGCGATCCAAGATCCTGTTTAGCTTAAGCCGGCTGTTCGTGGCATCGACGCCGAGGAAGTTCAGCAAGAACAGCCACGATCAGGAGTTCCTCAGGTTTCTGGAGGCAGAGGATGCGCTGCAGAGTCGCCGACTACCTCGCGACTGGGTGCAGGCCATGATCGACTACATCAATCGCTTCGAAGCGGCGCTAAGAAAGGAGCAGGCGCTGCAGATTATTCAGGGCAGAGGGGACGGCACGGTGCAATGGGAAAGCAATATTCCGGCGATACTCGAGAAATTCCCCGGTTCCGAGGTGTATTGGATCGATGAGGCGGGACACCATCTGGTCAACGAATCGATGCCCTATCGCGGCGAAGTATTCGCGGCCATAGATCGTATCTTAGCGTCGAGCTAAATTGTTCTAGAACAAAACGCGGCAGCGAATTGTGCCGGTAATCTTGTTCAGTTTCTCCAGTGCTACCTCGCTGTATTGGACGTCGATGTCCATCACCACGTAGCCAACCTTGTCGTTGGTCTGCAGGAACTGCGAGCTGATATTGATGCCGGTTTCCGAGAATACGTTGTTGATCTCCGACAGGACGCCCGGCACATTCTCGTGAATATGCAGCAGCCGATGCTTGCCGGGATGGGCAGGCAGGGTAACCTCGGGGAAATTGACCGAGGCGAAGCTGGATCCGTTGTCGCTGTATTTGATGAGTTTCTCTGCGACCTCGACGCCGATGTTTTCCTGTGCCTCCATCGTACTACCGCCAACGTGTGGCGTGATGATGCAGTTATCGAACTGGCGCAGGGACGAGACGAATTCCTCGTCATTCGATTTCGGCTCCTTGGGGAAGACATCGATGGCGGCGCCGGCGATCGCCTTGCTCTGAAGCGCCTCAGCCAGCGCATCGATATCCACGACCGAACCGCGCGAGGCATTGATCAGGACCGAGCCCGGCTTCATCCAGGCCAGCTGCGTTGCCGCTATCATGTTCTGTGTCTGTGCAGTCTCCGGTACATGCAGGCTGATCACATCGCACTCACTCATGAGCTGTTCCAGCGAATCCATCTGCACCGCGTTGCCAAGGGGCAACTTGCTTACCACGTCATAGAGATAGACCTTCATGCCCATCGATTCGGCGAGCACGCTGAGCTGCGAGCCGATATTGCCATAGCCGACGATGCCCAGCTTCTTGCCCCGGGTCTCGAATGAACCGCTCGCCGCCTTCTTCCAGACGCCGCGATGCAGCAGCGCGTTCTTCTCGGGTATGCCACGCAGCAACAGTATCGCCTGTCCTATGACCAGCTCGGCGACGCTACGGGTATTCGAGAAGGGCGCATTGAACACGGGGATCCCGCGAATCAGCGCGGCATCCAGATCGACCTGATTGGTGCCGATGCAGAAGCAGCCCACGGCCTGCAGCTTCTTCGCCGCGGCCAGCACGCCTTCGGTAATCTGCGTGCGCGAACGAATGCCGACGAAATGGGCATCGGCAATCTTCTGGGCCAATTCATCGCCCTCAAGCGAAGTCTTCAGGGCTTCGATGTTCTCGTAGCCAGCCTTCGATAGGGTTTCGATAGCATTCGGATGAACGCCTTCAAGTAGCAGGAATCTGATCTTCCGCTTTTCTAAGGATGTTGGATTCATAGCGTAGGGTATTTTTTATTGGCTCGTAGCCGGTATTGGCTCGTGGCCGGTATTAGTTACGGGCGTTGATGACGATCGAGGCGATGATCGAAAAGCTGGCGCATGGTAACATATTCTGCTTTTGCAATGCGCCAAGCCGCGCAATAATTGCGCCCCACATTGCTGCCTTTGAGTCGGCAAGTACAGATCGGCAAGGAAAGAGTAAAGACATGAACTGCAGCAGACCGGAATTGTTAGAGCGCTTGGCCGAGCTTGTAGGCGCGGACTGGGTAAAGACAGATGCCGACGATCTACAGAACTACGGCAAGGACTGGACCAAGGCCTATGCGGCGAATCCCGTCGCCATCGTCTTGCCCGGCTCTGTCGATGAGGTGGTCGCCATCGTCGCCCTGGCGAACGCCGAGGGCATCGCACTAGTCCCGTCCGGAGGCCGAACCGGCCTGAGTGGCGGCGCCGTCGCCTCGAAGGAAGAATTAGTCGTTGCCTTCGATCGCATGAACAAGATCCTCGAGTTTAATGCAGCCGACCGCCAGGTAGTCTGCGAGGCGGGCGTCGTTACCGAGCAACTACAGCAATTCGCGGAACAGGAAGGCCTTTACTACCCCGTGGACTTCGCCTCTTCCGGCTCCAGCCAGCTCGGGGGCAACGCTTCGACCAATGCGGGGGGCATAAAAGTCATTCGCTATGGCATGACAAGGGAATGGATTAAAGGCATGAAGGTAGTTACCGGCAGCGGCGAGTTGCTGGACCTGAATCGCGGGCTCAGCAAGAACGCGACAGGCTATGACTTTCGCCATCTGTTCACCGGCGCCGAAGGCACCTTGGGTTTTATCGTCGAACTCACTCTCGCGCTAACGAACAAACCGAAAGATCCTACGGTACTCGTTCTCGGCGTAGAGAAGATGGAACCGATCATGAACGTGCTGCAGGTTTTTCAGAGCGAGCTCAAGCTTACCGCCTTCGAGTTTTTCTCCGAGAAGGCGCTCAGGCACGTGATCGAAGAGAAACAGCTGCAGCGTCCGTTCGAAACCGAGTCTGAGTTTTATGCGCTGATCGAATTCGAAAACCTTTCCGAACAAGACATGGAAGTTGCCATGGAACTGTTCGAGAAGTGCCTTGAGGAAGGGTGGGTAGTCGATGGCAGTATCAGCCAGAACAGCACGCAGGCGAATAATCTCTGGCGACTGCGCGAAGACATCTCGGAGACCATCTCCAAGTTCACGCCTTACAAGAACGATATCTCGGTAAAGGTTTCGAAGGTCCCAGAATTCTTGCAGGAAGTTGACAGCCTGGTCACGTCAAGCTATCCCGACTTCGAGATCATCTGGTTCGGGCACATAGGCGACGGCAATGTTCATCTGAATATACTCAAGCCCGACAGCTTATCGGCTACTGAGTTTTTCGAGCGCTGCGGGACAGTCTCCGATCTGGTTTTCGAGATCGTTCAGAAGCACGGTGGCAGTATCTCAGCGGAGCATGGCGTTGGCTTGCTAAAGAAACCCTACCTGCACTACTCCAGATCGGCACAGGAAATCGAGTTCATGAAAGGCATTAAGAAGCTGTTCGACCCGAACAATATTATGAACCCGGGCAAGCTTGTCGACTAAACGCCGGCCGCGGCGGAACGCCTCGTAATTACTACTGTTGCTAGCGTGTGAGAAGTTTCACTCAGGCCCTTTGCGGCCGTTACAATTTGCGACATTTAGAATTTCCCTCTACGAATTTATAGGTATACACTGGATATTCGGTCAAATTTGGCCGTTGGATTGTTCTGGTTAATGATCCAATTTCTACAATTTATGAGCACGAGAAACACGTATGTCAGACTTAGTTGAGGGTACCGTTAAGTGGTTCAATGACGAGAAGGGTTTCGGATTTATCGAGCAGGAAGGTGGCAAAGATGTATTCGTACATTTCAGCGCTATCAATGGCTCCGGAAGAAGAACACTTCACGAAGGTCAGAAAGTAACCATGGAAGTCACCCAAGGCCAGAAAGGTCCTCAGGCAGATAACGTAAACCCGCTCTAACCGGATCGCCTACGTTCTAGTTAGACGGACTAACCGTCAATATGTGCAAGGATAAGAAAAGCAAGCGAACACTCGCTCTGGATTTCCGCATCGATAGCCATCGAACTGGTAGAGTCTAGAGGCCGATACTTCAATCACTTTTTATTTATTCTAAGCCTTAGCTGCATCCCCTTTACTTCAAGGCAATAATGTCTTGACCCCTTCGCTCGTTCCAAGCAACAGGCGGTCGGCACCACGTTCCGCGAAAAGCCCGTTACACACCACACCTGTTATCTGGTTAAGCTGGGTCTCCAACTTGTGAGGGTCGAGAATCTCCAGGTTGTAGACATCCAGGATATGATTGCCGTTGTCTGTCACGCAGCCCTCGCGGTAGACCGGGTCGCCGTCGAGCTTCACGATCTCTCTCGCGACATAGCTTCGTGCCATCGGGATTACTTCGACTGGCAAGGGAAACTTTCCCAGTACAGAAACCAACTTCGATTCGTCTGCTATGCACACGAACTCTTCACTGGCGGCGGCGATGATCTTCTCGCGGGTCAGTGCAGCGCCCCCGCCCTTGATTAGTTGAAGATGTTCGTTGGTCTCGTCTGCGCCGTCGACATAGACGCGCAGCGTTCCTGCGCTATTCAGATCCAGCACGGGAATATTGAGTTCCTTCAGCCGCCGCGCCGATTCCTCCGAGCTTGCGACCGTGGCGTGGATCTTATGCTTGATCTTGCCCAGTTCGGCGATGAATAGATTCGCCGTAGAACCTGTCCCCACTCCGATGATGGTATCACTATCGAGCAGCGTCTCCACGTATTCGAATGCGCTCTGTGCAACAGCTAGTTTCAGCTCATCTTGTGTCATGCTAGTCCTCATCGAGTTTAGTTCTCTAAGCCTGCAACTTGCCCTAGCGGCTGACCCATTGCAACAGCAGAATCCGCTTCCAGCTCAGGATCGAGTTCCATCACGCCGTGCCCTAACAGGACGATGGCGGTAGAGCCGAGTCGAAACCTGCCGAGTTCGGCGCCCTTGTTCAGTTCGGTCGGCGGCGTCTGCTTGCTGTAGTCGGTCACTCGAATCTCGCGGCGCCCAGATACGGGGCATACCTGCCCGGCCCAGACGGTATCGATTCCGGCAACGATCATGGCGCCGACAAGTACCACCGCCATTGCACCGATCTCGGTCTGAAACAGGCATATGAGCCGTTCGTTGCGTGCGAACAAATCGGGAACGGCGCCTGCGGTGATCTGATTTACCGAGAACAGTTTGCCCGGCACATAGATAGTCTTCTGCAAAACACCGGTGAAGGGCATGTGTACGCGGTGATAGTCTCTGGGGGAAAGATAGACAGTGACAAACTTGCCTTCGCTAAAGAGCTCTGCCATGTGCGAATCATTGCCGAGCAAAGACTCGCAGCTATAGTGGCGCCCCTTAGCTTGTAGTAAGAGCCCGTCGCTGATTGTGCCAAGCTGGCTGATCGCGCCATCGGCAGGAGACACGATCGCGCCGGGTTCATCGCTGATCGGCCTGACGCCGTCGCGCAATTCGCGTGTAAAGAAGTCATTGAAATTCTCGAAGCTGTCGATGTCATGAACCTTCGCCAGACTCATGTCTACCTTGTAGCGCCTGATGAAGGCACGGATCAGCGGCTTTCGCAGTCGCCTACTTTCAGCGAACCTGCCGACCAGTCTGGAGAGCATATGATGCGGCAGTAGATATTGAAGGATAATGAATAGGCGCGACATAGTGAGTCTTCTATGGAAACGGTTGCTTGCTTAACAAATGAATCAGTTTTCTACTGGCGTCTCGGGATCATTTCCCCATTCAGACCAGGAGCCATCATAGGCACTGATGTCATATCCCAGGGCCTTGCCCACCAGATAGGTCAGTCCAGAACGGTGGTGAGTCTGGCAATGGGTTATCACCTTCATCCCCTTGTGAATACCAAGCTCATTGAGTCGTTGCTCGATTAGCGGCAGCGGCTTGAGTCGCAGATCGTTGTCTGCGTCCTGCAGGTCCAGCCAATTGAGATTCACTGCACCCGGTATATGTCCGTTACGCAGCGCGGTAACTTTAGTGCCAGCGTATTCCTCCGGCGCGCGGGCATCCCAGACTATCGAATCTCTGTTGCCGATGCTCTCCAGCACTGCTTCTTTAGAGACCAAACGCTCCGGGTGAATCGTAACCGAGAATGTTGAAGGCCTAGCCTTAACTTCGGCATCGGCACTGAGCGGGAACCCCATCTTGCGCCAGGCGGTAAGGCCGCCGTCTATATAGGAGTAGCGCGAGTGACCGATCACATCCAGCGTCCAGATAAGTCGTCCGGCCCAGCCGCCGCCCTCGTCGTCGTAGACGACGACATGGCTATCCGGCGTTAAGCCGATTCTGGAAAACAGCGCATCGAGTCTCTCTTTGTCCGGCAGCTTGCCGACGGCAGGCTTGATACCACTGACGAGTTTGGACGGCTCCACTAGCACCGAGCCTGGTAGGTGTTGCACGTTAAACACCGCCTGCTGCACGACGGCCACGAGCAGGAGATTCTCCTGCTCGGCGAGCTCGTTGAACGCCTCGGGTGAAATGATCAGCGGTAGTTTGTTCTGTGTCATATTCTATTCATTGCCCTAATTGGTGGCTTGGGAATCGAAAGCCTTAGGAATTCCCGATTGGCTCCATCCCTAGCCATCCAGTGAGTCGAGGATGCGGAAATAACTCTTCACACGCTCAACGCTGATCTCGCCGGTCTCAACTGCTGCCATCAGTGCGCAACCGGGCTCCCGCCGGTGGGCGCAATCCCGAAACTTGCAGGCACCGGCGTAGGGGCGAAATTCGACAAAGCCCTCGAATACCTGCTGCGGCTCGATATGCCCCAGCCCAAACTCGCGAATGCCCGGCGAGTCTATCAGATCGAAGCCGGGCATATGATACAGCGACGAGGTCGTCGTGGTGTGGGTGCCGCGATCCCAGGTCTCGGACAGCGCCCCCACGTCTGCGAGGCTGTCTCGGTTCAGTTTGTTAACCAGCGAGGACTTGCCCACCCCAGACTGCCCGACCAGAATCGTGGTCTGTTCCGACAACGCCCCCTCCAGGCTGGGCATCCCGCGGCCGTCCTCGGCAGACACCTTATGTATGGGGTAGCCGATCCGCTCATAGTTCGACAATATATTGTCCAAATCAAGCAATCCCGCGGGATCGAGCAGGTCTAGCTTGTTCAGCACCAACACCGCCTTTAGCTGCAGCTGCTCTATCGCAACCAGATAGCGGTCGATCAGGCTGACGTGGGGAGTCGGCGAGGAGGCGAAGACAACGAGCACGAGGTCGATGTTCGCGGCCATCGCCTTGAACTGGCCCTCGGGACTTGGCCGGCCGAAGAAGTTGCGTCGCTCCCCCAGCGCGGTAATAACACCTCCGTCGGCGCCATCGTCGGCCCAGACTACGAAGTCGCCTGTAACCAGATGGGGGAGATTCGAACGCTGGGTACAACGAACGACACGGGGCTCTGCATTATCAGAGAGGGATTCCACATCGACGTGCTGACCGAAATGACTGATGACGCGACCGTTGCAGTTATCCAGGGTCGTCGCGGTATCCGCGCGGGCGGAATCGTTCGGCGTCAGTTCCTTGCGTTGCTTCTCGGCTATGCGCGCCAACTGTCGTTTGCTTAGTCTTCTCTTGTTCATGAACGCCTGGCCGCTCGCTTCATCGATGGCGTGCGGATCTGCGCAGCCTAAGTAGTAGGATTATTGCATATTCCACGAGGGAGCTTTGCTACAATTGCTTCCTATTCGGCTACATCGCTGACAAACTCATTCCAAACAAATGCGGACCCTGACATGGATAAAAGTCTAAACCTAATCTGGCTCGATCTGGAAATGACCGGATTGAAACCGGAGACGGATCGCATCATCGAGATTGCGACGCTCGTTACCGACGCCGAACTCAATCTACTTGCCGAGGGGCCGACGCTGGCGATAAAGCAGAGTGATGCGGCACTGGATGGGATGGATGACTGGAATCAGAAACACCACGGTGCATCGGGTCTGATCGACCGTGTAAAGAAGAGCGTCATCGATGAGGCCGAGGCAAGTCGCCAGACGATAGAATTTCTTTCGCAGTATTCCGAGAAGAATGCCTCGCCGATGTGCGGCAACAGTATCTGCCAGGATCGCCGCTTTATGGCGAACTACATGCCTGAGCTAGAAGACTTCTTTCACTACCGCAATCTGGATGTCAGTTCCGTGAAGGAGTTAGTGCGGCGCTGGAAGCCGGAGATCCTCGGTGGTCTGGTGAAGCAGGGCAGTCATCAGGCTATGGAAGATATCAAGGACTCTGTCGCCGAACTCAAGTACTACCGCGAGCACTTCATCGACGCCTAGTCGCCCTGCTGTTGCAAAGCCCACTCAATGTGTTCGTTAACCATCGCCGACACCGTGTTAAGGCGCGAACGCAATGCCGCCACGACCTCTTTCGAGTGAGCGGCGTTGCCCAGCGCGACAGCGATATTTCGAAGCCAGCAATCGTAGCCAATCCGCCGAATCGCAGATCCTTCTGTTCGATTTAGAAACTCTCGCTCCGTCCACGCGAACAGATCGATGAGTTGCGCATCGTCGAGGCTGTGCCGAGGAGAGAAATCTTTCTCCTTCGTCGTCTCGCTAAACTTGTTCCAGGGGCAGACGATCTGGCAGTCATCGCAACCAAAGATGCGATTGCCCATAGGCTTTCGAAACTCTTCCGGAATAGAAGTACGTAGCTCGATTGTTAGGTATGAGATGCAGCGCTTGGCGTCGAGAAGATTTGGCGCTACGAAGGCGTCGGTAGGACAAACTTCCAGACAGGCGCTACACGTTCCACAGTGATCTGAGGCTGGCGTATCTACCGGTAGTGGCAGATCCGTAAACAGTTCTCCCAGGAAGAACCAGGAGCCGGCCTGCTTGTTGATAAGCATGGTGTTCTTGCCTATCCAGCCCATTCCGGATTTCTCCGCCAATGCGCGCTCAAGTACCGGCGCGCTGTCGACAAAGGCGCGGTAGCCGAACGGTCCCGCGACATCCTGTATCTGATGGGCGAGCTTCTGCAGCCGGCGGCGAATCAGCTTGTGATAGTCGCGCCCTCGAGCGTAGCGCGAAACATAGGCACGGCCCGTGTTCTCCATTGCGTCTAAAGATTCTTTCGGGTCAAGCGCGTAATCCATGCGCACACATACGACGCGAATAGTGCCCGGTACGAGCTGATCGGGGTGGCAGCGCTTCTCGTGATTCTCCGCCATATAGGACATGGCGCCGTGGTAGTTGCGCGCGATCCATTCGCTCAGATGATCTTCGTATTCGCTTAGATCGACATCGGTGATGCATACCTCCTGGAAGCCGAGCTCACTTCCCCAGCGCTTAATGTCGGTCGCAAATTGATTGAAATCGATATCGCTCATTGGTAGCTCTTTATTCAAAGCGCGCAGAGAAGCTTGCTTGCAGCAATGAGTGTGCTGTCATCCTTGCAGAAACAGAATCGCACTATTTTGCTATTCGGCGGTTCGGCATAGAAGGGTGCCAGCGGTATCGCGGCTACGCCTATCTCTTGTGTCAGGTAGTTTGCAAACTCGACATCGCTGAGTTCGCTTATGTCGCTGTAATCGGCTAACTGGAAGTAGGTGCCCTTCGAGGGCGTAAACTTGAAACGCGAGGGAGCGAGCAGCTCGCAGAATCTGTCGCGCTTCTTTTCATAGAAGAGCGGAAGATCTCGCGTATGCTCGGGACATTCCTCCATGAAATCGGCGATAGCGTATTGCACGAAGCTGGACGTAGTGAAGGTGACAAACTGGTGAATCTTGCGGAACTCTACCGTCAACGCCTCGGGTGCTACGCAGTAAGCCAGCTTCCATCCGGTGGAGTGATAGGTCTTACCAAATGAAGACACTACGAAGCTCTTGCCCCTTAGCTCTTCATGGCCGAGGACACTCTCGTGTTTGGCGCCGTCGTAGACCATATGCTCGTACACTTCATCGGATAGCAGCAGAATGTTCTTATCGCGCATCAGCGCAGCGAGTTGATCGAGATCGGAAGTGGTCAGAATGCTACCGCAGGGATTGTGCGGTGAGTTGATCACGATCAATCGCGTACGGGGTGTGATCGCTTGTTGTAGGCGTTCCCAGTCGATGCCGTAGTTTGGGGGCAACAGAGGAACGTGTACCGTTGTGCCCCCGGCAAGTTGTACAGCGGGCTCATAACTGTCGTAGGCTGGATCGAAGACAATAACCTCATCACCCTGGATGACGACAGCCTGAATGGCATCGAACAGAGCCTCGGTTGCGCCTGAGGTAACCGTAACCTCTGTTTCGGGATCGGCATCACAGCCATAGTAGTCGGATACCTTGTGCGCAATCTGTTCTCTTAGCGCGGGGATTCCCGCCATCGGTGGGTACTGGTTCTTGCGATCATTAAGATAATGCGCGACCAATTCTCGGAGTCTTTCAGGACAATCGAAGTCGGGAAACCCTTGCGATAGATTGATAGCGCCATGGTCCTGCGCCATCTTCGACATGACGGTGAAGATGGTGGTGCCGATATCCGGTAGTTTGCTCTGCACTGTTATCCCTCGCGTAAGTGGCGAACCATTCTAACTGATTGCTCGGCGAAATTGATATTGAAGGAACTGAGACGAAAGGAGCGGAAGTGTTGCGGGCCAACTGAGGCGGAGAAAAAAGTAGAGTACCTAAGCTTGCTGCACAGACTCTGAAGTCAGGAATCTGGTATCCACTGCGGCGACCGTCGCCAGCAGGGATGCTGGCGCCCGCCCCCTGGGATGGGTTTACGGCGTGTCGCGGCAGTGGATAGCAGGTTCATGTTCATCACTGAACCCGCCCCCGTTAAGGTTAGAACTGGCTCATGCGATGGCTACTACTGCTGCAACCACTGATTCAGGTCGATGATGTCCTGCGGAGTCAGAATGCCAGCCACCTGCCTGAGTACCAGGGTATCGATGACGTAGTTATAGCGGGCATCGGCGTACTGACGCAGCGCGCGGTAGAGGTTCCCTCGAGCCAATAGCACCTCGACGATATTTCTGGTGCCGACCTCGGCGCCCAGCTCGGTCGCATCGAGCGCGCTCTGCGCCGATGTAATCGACTGCTGTCGCTGTGCGATTACCGATACATCGGTATTCACGCGGCGATAGGCGTTGCGGATATTCTGAGTGAGCTGGCGCTCGGTGAGGTTCAGGGACTCCTGCGCGGAGATCACGTTGTACTCGGCAGCGCGCCTGCGAGACTGAATCGCTCCACCTGAATAAAGCGGTATGGAAAGGTTTAGGGCCAGCGACGTACGATCGAAGGCACCGCCGCCAATCTGAATACCCTGATTCACGATGGGCGCCGTTACCTGGTGGTTCCAGCCGCCACTAAAATCGATAGTTGGCAGGTGATCTGACTTACGCGCCTTCAGGTTCTTGCGTGATGCCTCGAGATTATACTCAGCCGCCGCGATGGCGAGGTTGTTATTTTCCGCCTCGTTCTCCCAGGCTTGGAGGCTGCCATCCACCGGCACAATGGGAAAGTCTTCGCGTAGCACTTCGATCGATGGATGTGGCTGTCCGGTAATAGCCTCGAGGGCCTCGTAACGAGACTGCAGGATATCCTGCTGCAGTATCGTGGTGTTCTGGGCCAGATCGTAGGCCGCTTGGCTATCGTAGACATCGGTTATAGCGACCAGACCCACTTCCTCTCGCTGCCGCGTCTGTTCCAGTGAGCGCAGTGCAGCCTCCTCTTCCTGCACGTTCGTCTCGAGCGTGTCGATGGCACGCAGCACATCGAAATAGGCTGCGGCCACGCGCATGATCAGGTCCTGCTCCTGCGCGGCAAGATTGACCGCGGCGGCCTTGTCTCGTGCCTGCGCGCTCTGGTAGTTATACCAGCTCGCGAGATTGAGAACGCTCTGGGTGAGATTCATGCCCCAGCCGTGGTTGTTAATACCGGGCCGGAAACTATGGTCTTCAGCTCTGAAAGGCTGCCCTGAATCCGGGTCGATGCCATAGATCGAGTCGGTTGGGCCACTGGTCAGTCGTGTAGTCGAACCTCCGATACCGATCGTAGGTAGCAGCGAGGCACGACTCTGGATCATGCTCTCTCGATTCTCGCGATAGCTGGCTTCAGCCTGACGCAAGGTAGGGTCGTTATCCAACGCGAGCTGCAGTATAGATAGCAAGTCGTCGGCGTAGCTGAACGAGGTGCTCATGCAGCCAATAACTAGAATTCCAAAAAACTTCGCTAGTTGTCCCATAGTATGTGACCTTTCTAAAATACAAATTAGTGGTGTCAATCGGCCTGCAGGCCTGATTAAACAAGGGTTTGGATGGCGATCTTAAAATCTGTCGGCATTCTACACAGTGTAACCAAAAGTGACAAACTAAACCCCTGCATTTGCGACAGTTGACCGTATTGCCCCATTAGACGTTTAGACGCTCAAAAGCCGTCTGCAGTTACAGTAAATGTCCGCATTCCCGAATGCTGCCAGGGCTGTCACTTTCTCTACTGAATTGGGGCATAATAGGCGTTCACATTTTGACAAGCTCACATCACCCAACCCACTTGTCGAAGCGCCCAGTCCAACGGGATGACTTCCAGGACTAGACAGAGCCTCAGTCACAAAATTCAGGCCGCACATTCCCACTCTGCGTCGGCCGTGTAGCAAAGGAATATCGCATGAACGCAAAGACAGAAGACTTTCTCCAGAAGATCAACCAACTAGATACCCGCAGTGGAAATCACTACCCCAATTCGAGAAAGCTCTATGTAGAAGGTAGTCGAGCGGATATCAAAGTGCCAATGCGCGAGATAACACTTACGCCTACCGAGACCGAGAATGGCCTCGAGGAGAACCCGCCCCTGAGTGTCTACGACTCCTCGGGCATCTATTCCGATAGCCAGGCGAAGATCGATCTGCGCGCGGGGCTGCCCGCGGTCCGCGAGAAGTGGATCGAGGAACGCGGCGATACGGAGCTGCTTAGCTCGGTTAGCTCAACCTACGGTCAGGCGAGGCAGAACGACATCAATACCGCGCATCTGCGTTTCGAGCATCTGCGAAATCCGCGACGCGCCAAGGCCGGGGCGAATGTCTCCCAGCTGCACTACGCGCGGCAAGGCATTATCACGCCGGAAATGGAGTTCATCGCCATCCGCGAGAACATGGCAAACAGTCAGGCGCGGGAAAAGGCGCAGCCAGCGAGCCAACATATCGGCCGCTCGTTCGGTGCGAGCATTCCCGATGAGATCACCCCCGAGTTTGTCCGCTCTGAAGTCGCTCGGGGTCGCGCGATTATCCCCGCCAACATCAATCACCCCGAAGTCGAGCCCATGATTATCGGACGCAACTTCCTGGTGAAGGTGAATGCGAACATCGGAAACTCCGCTGTGTCCTCCTCTATAGAAGAAGAGGTTGAGAAACTGGCCTGGTCTGCATTGTGGGGCGCGGACACCGTTATGGACCTGTCCACCGGCAAGAACATCCACGAGACGCGCGAGTGGATAATTCGGAACTCCATGGTGCCCATCGGAACTGTGCCTATCTATCAGGCCTTGGAGAAAGTCGATGGCGTCGCCGAGGATCTCACCTGGGAGATTTTCCGCGACACGCTGATTGAGCAGGCTGAGCAGGGCGTCGATTATTTCACTATCCATGCAGGTGTATTGCTGCGCTATGTGCCGCTCACTGCGAAACGCGTTACGGGCATCGTGTCGCGCGGCGGCTCGATCATGGCGAAGTGGTGCCTCGCCCACCATCGCGAGAGTTTCCTCTACACACACTTCGAAGACATCTGCGAGATCATGAAGGCCTACGATGTCTCGTTCTCGCTCGGCGACGGCCTGCGTCCGGGCTCTATCGCCGATGCAAACGATGCGGCGCAGTTCGGCGAGTTAGAGACGCTGGGCGAGCTTACCAAGATCGCATGGCAGCACGACATTCAGACTATGATAGAGGGCCCCGGCCACGTTCCCATGCATATGATCAAGGAGAACATGGATAAGCAGTTAGAAGTGTGCGACGAGGCACCTTTCTATACGCTCGGGCCGCTGACTACCGATATCGCTCCCGGGTACGACCACATAACCTCGGGCATCGGCGCCGCGATGATTGGCTGGTTCGGCTGTGCGATGCTCTGCTATGTGACGCCGAAGGAGCATCTTGGTCTGCCCAATAAGCAGGATGTGAAGGATGGCCTCATGGCCTATAAGATCGCTGCCCACGCCGCGGACCTAGCCAAGGGGCATCCCGGCGCGCAGCTCAGAGACAACGCAATCTCCAAGGCGCGCTTCGAGTTCCGCTGGGAAGATCAGTTCAACATCGGGCTGGACCCGACCACCGCGCGTGCCTTCCACGATGAGACACTGCCGAAGCAGTCCGGCAAGGTGGCACACTTCTGTTCCATGTGCGGCCCGAAGTTCTGTTCCATGAAGATCTCGCAGGAAGTGCGAGACTACGCGGCGAAGAAGGAGCTCGACGACGTCGACGCGGCGCTGCGCTCAGGCATGGATGAGATGGCGGACGAGTACAATCAGCAAGGGCGTAAGCTGTACCATAAGGTCTAGGGCACCTCAGCGCAGTCTCAAGAAAAAAAAGGGGACGGAGGGATCAATATTTTATCGCTGAATAAAAGTATCCGTTAAACTGGGGGAGGTTCACTCCGTCCCCTTTATTTGCGGGCCTTCTCTTGACGTGCCCACGCATGCCTGCGAGAAGGCGCCTCTATCTCGAAACAGACTTCAGGCCAGAGCTACCATAGAGCTATTCAGAGCTGCCCTAGTTAGCAGTTTCTAACGACTCCGCTTCAGGAAACTGGCCAGCGCATCGAGGCAGGAATGGGCGAGGCGCTTACTGCGTTCGCCCGACCAGCCGTAGGTCTCATCCGGTGTGGCGGTCGTATCTTTGAAAGGCATCTCCAGAGTCATGGCGAGACAGCCATGATTCTGTGCAGTCTGCGCGGTACTCATCGTGAGGTTCGCGGTGCCGGGCGCCTTGGCCGGATAACCCTTCTCGGTCTGAAAGTCGGCGTTTAGTTCCGCGAGCGTGTTCTTGTAAAAATCGAGCTCAGCCTGCTGCTCGGCACCCCAGCCCTTTAGGCCCTCGGTGCCGGCGATGAAACAATAGGGCAATGATTCGTCGCCGTGGACATCGAGCATAAAATCCACGCCAGTCTCCTCCATGGCCTGCTTCACGAAGTAGACCTCCGGACTGCCGTCGACGGTCGGGCTCTCCCACTCCCGATTCAGATTCTTGCCCGCGGCATTGGTTCGCAGATGCCCCCTGCGGCTGCCGTCGGGATTCATATTCGGCACAAGATACACATTGCACTCGGCGAGGAGCTTCTGGCTCGCACTATTGTCTTCATCTAATAGGCGCTCGATGCAGCCCTCCATCCACCATTCGGCCATCGTCTCACCGGGATGCTGTCGCGCGATCAACCAGCAGTTCTTCTTGCTGGCATTGTTCCCGCCCTGCGAGATTTTCAGCAAGTCGATATCCTGCCCGTCCAGCGTGTGGCCGAGCACGCGATGCGAGCAGCGTGGCGAGAGTTGGCTGCTCGCGACCAGATCGGCATGGCGCTCCATGGAGTAAGGGCTGAAGTAGGCGAAGTAGACGGAATCCTGCTCTGGCTCGAATTCGATGGTCAGCACGCCTCTGTCCAGTGAGGTGGGATGGCGTAGCCAGTTCTCTCGATCGTAGGAGTAGCAGACACGATAGCCCTCGAAACCGGGCGGATAGGCGGCCCCGCCGGCGTTAAGTAGCTTCAGCGTGCAGGCGGTTCCCTTCGCGCCGCTCAGTCTAAAATAGAACCATTGGTAGAACTCTGATTCGTTGTCTGGACGGATCCTGAGCTGGATATCGCGGGGCGATTCGCCGCATACGATCTCAATATTCCCTGCATCGAAACTCTGACTTATGTACACGTGAATCCTTTCTGTAGTTTGGTTAATTGTTTGATTTTTAGCCAATTATAAGTTGTCAGCTTACTGGTATTTGGTATCATTGCCGACCCATTTTTTCAGCAAACGAGAATACTTATGTCGGTAATCACTGACAATCTAAATATCGACTCCAATGAAGCCTTAATAACGCCCGCGCAGTTAAAGGCTGATCTTCCTCTCGAGGGAGCTGCGCTGGAGTCGGTGCAGAAGGCGCGCGGCACGATCTTCTCGATCCTGGATCGAACCGACCCACGCCTGTTCGTGGTCGTCGGCCCCTGCTCTATTCACGATACCGATGCGGCCATCGACTATGCGAAGCGGCTCAAGCAACTCGCCGACAAGGTGGAAGATACACTCTATATAGTGATGCGAGTCTATTTCGAGAAGCCCCGTACCTCGATAGGCTGGAAGGGACTGATCAACGACCCTTATCTCGACGACTCGTTCAAGATCGAAGATGGCCTGCGTAAGGGGCGACGCCTGTTGCTGGATATCGCCGAACTCGGTCTGCCGACCTCGACGGAGGCTCTCGATCCGATCTCGCCACAGTATATGCAAGATGTTATAGCCTGGTCCGCTATTGGCGCACGCACTACCGAGTCGCAGACTCACAGGGAGATGTCGTCTGGGCTATCCTCGGCGGTCGGATTCAAGAACGGGACCGACGGCGGTCTGACCGTCGCAGTGAACGCGATGCAATCGGTCTCCAATCCACATAGATTCCTTGGTATTAACGCTGACGGACAGGTGTCAGTTGTCACTACTAAGGGTAACCCCTATGCCCACGTCGTGCTGCGCGGTGGTGGACAGGGGCCGAACTACGACACGGTTCATGTCGCGCAATGCGAGAAGGCGCTGCAGGACGGAGGCGTTAGCAGTAATATCATGATCGATTGCAGCCACGCTAACTCCAGCAAGGACCCCGATGTCCAGCCTCTGGTACTGAAAGACATTAGCCATCAGATTCTGGAGGGCAATAAGTCGATCATCGGCGCCATGCTCGAGAGTAATATCAATCACGGCAACCAGTCTATCCCGAAGGATCTCAGTCAGCTGAAGTACGGAGTGTCTGTGACCGACGCCTGCATGGATTGGGATACGACAGAACGCGCACTACTGGAGATGGCCGACAAGTTGCGAGACGTGCTGCCGGCTCGCTAGATTGTAGTTCAGAATGCCGAGCCGGGCTGGGAGAGAAATTCCAGCTCCTCGGCCGTCGACTCCCTGCCCAGAATCTCATTGCGATGTGGATAGCGGCCGAAGCGGTCGATTATGTCCTTGTGTCGAATCTCGAAGTTGAAGTTCTCTTCCAACCCCGGTTGGTCGAAAAGAAACAGCGCGATCTCGTGTATTTCTTTTGACTCGCTATGCATGAATGGCATGTATAGGAACGCACGCTTGGTGTTATCCAGTTCCTTGTCGAACTTCTTCCGAACAGCCTCCTGAGCCAGAACCAGCGCAAGCGTGTCGGTGGCGAATGCCTGTGGGCTATCGCGAAACATATTCCTCGAGAATTGATCCAGCACGATGATTTCCGCGAGTGCATCGAGTGGGTGCTCGCGCCAGGCATACATTAGCCCTTGGGCGGCGTGGCTGTGGAGTTCAGCAAAGCGGCTTCGAATGGTCTCATCGAATTCGCTGTCTTTGATGAAGCGCTGCTTCGGTTCGATCTCTTCGAACCAGAAATTGATAACGTCGGTGGCGGACAAGTGAAAACCCGAGAATTGAGTGAGCCTAGTACTATTTATCGACAGTCCCGTAGGCTTTATTAGAGTTTATAGCGCGTGCACAAAAAAGGGCTTCCTCAAAGCCCTTTTTCTATGGGTTGGTCTGGCAACAACTACGCCGTGCTGGCGTAGGCGATCTTCATCGGTTCCTGCTCTCTGCGCCCCAGGGTTAACCACTTCTGTACGAATGGATTGTCCAGCAGTGTCTGTGCATAGGTGTGAGCCTCCTGGCTGAGCTCGGCGCCGTAGATATCGAAGCATGCGGCGACCGGAGCGAACATGCAGTCGGCGATAGAGAAGCGGCCGTAGAGGTAGTTGCCGTTCTCGCCAAACTTGCGACGGCAGCAACTCCAGATCGCGTCGATCCTGGCGATCTCATCCTGTAGCTCGGCGGAAGGTTTGAGCCGGTAGGAGGCTTTGCAGTTTAGCGGCCATTCCTTTTTCAAGTGGGGAAACTCGGAATGAATCTCGGCACTGATCGACCTCGCGCTGGCACGCCTCTTCGGATTCGCTGGCCAGCCAGATCCACTTAGGAATTGCTCGCAGATATACTCGCAGATCGCTAGCGAATCCCAGACCGTTATCTCTCTATGCAAGAGCACCGGAACCTTCAGCGAAGGAGAGTAGGGGCCAAGCTTCTCGGCAGTGTTGTCCTGGTACAAGGAAATCTGAATCTCCTCGAAGTCCACATCGAACATCTTGAGCAAGAGCCAAGGACACATGGACCAAGAAGAATAATTTTTGTTTCCAATTACAAGTCTTAGGTCTTTCATTTTAGTCACTCCAAAATTGCGATTGCGTCGAATCGTCGTTGCGTGATTCCTATTCACCGTCAGGGTTCTGAGTGAGCATCGAAGCGCTGTTGTCGCGGACGCGAACGATGACTCGGCGGTCGAAGAAGTCTGACTCGAAGTCTTGCGTCGGCTCAAGCGGACGGGTCTCGCCGTAGGCGATAGTCTTGATCGAAGAGGTTTGGATGCCTCTGCTGCTTAAGAATTGCTTCACCGAATTTGAGCGTTCGCGCGATAGCCGCAGGTTCAAGTCGGCATCGCCGTTTCGATCCGCATAGCCGGTAATCTCGACTCGCGCGGAGGGCATCTGCTCCGCAATCTTGATCAGGCCGGCTAGCTGCTCTTCGTAGTGTGTCTCAATATTGCTGGAGCCGCTTCGGAAGTTAAGCGAGAGCACGGTATTGTCGCAGCAGGGAGAACCGACAACAGCGTTGGCAGGGTAGACCCGAGCGCGCTCACTGGACAGTTCCTCGAGTCGTTGCTGGGCGAGCTGGTGCTGAGCCTGAATGGCGTCGGTCTCTTCTTGCAGAGCCGCAAGTCGTAGTTGGTTCTCGTAGAGGTTCGCCTGCAGCTCGCCGACCTCGGCTCGCGCCCGCCAGCCATCGCCCGCCAGGGCTCCGAAGGCGGCACCGATGATGACACCGGGCGGGCCACCCGCTACGCCGCCGAGCACGGCACCGCTGAAGAATCCTGTGGTCTCCTCCTTCGAGGAGGTCTGATAGTCTGCGCGCTGGGTATCGGCTGCCGCTGTCGCAGATGCTAGGCTAAGTACTAGGGCTAGGGAGGTTTGCTTAATCATGAGAGTAATCCTGCAGGGTAATGAAACAAAAAATGGGTTCTTGAAGTCTAATAAGCTATGAATTCGGATTTGGAACGCCTCGGCTGAATTGCTGAGTTGTCGCCACCAGCCTATTAAACAGAACACTTATTGCCCTGTGAGGCGCGGAAAAAGGCCATGTCGTGATTAAATATGGCAGAATCATGGCAATCATCGGGGACTGAGAATTGTCGCTCTGTTTAATTCGGCAATTCCGGTATAGTCGCCCTAAATCCTTTACCTACAATGACTTAGCGATTGAGAGACATAATGAGCAGACGAATAGCCATCGTCGAGGACGAGGCTGCCATTCGAGAGAACTATGCGGATGTGCTGCGCAAGCAGGGCTACGACGTGCAGACCTTCGCCAACAGGAAAGACGCCATGTCGGCTTTCGATATCCGCCTCCCGAATCTGGCGATCATAGACATTGGCCTGGAGAACGAGATCGACGGCGGATTCACGCTCTGTCAGGCGCTGCGATCCCTGTCCGACACCCTGCCGATCATATTCCTGACTGCCCGCGACAATGACTTCGATACCGTGAGCGGCCTGCGCATGGGTGCAGACGATTACCTGACCAAGGATATTAGTCTGCCGCACCTGACAGCGAGAATCGCCGCGCTGTTTCGTCGCCTCGATGTTATCGACCAGCCCCCGTCGCCGGAGAACCTGCTGCACCGCGGCAAGCTCTCGCTAGACATCGGTCGCCTCACGATTCAATGGGACGGTATTCCCGTGGCACTCACGGTAACCGAATTCTGGATGGTACACGCGCTGGCGAAATTCCCCGGTCACGTGAAGAGCCGGCAGGTGTTGATGCAAGAATCGAAGATCTTCGTCGATGGCAGTACGATCACGTCCCATGTGAAAAGGATTCGCAAGAAATTCATGCAGGTCGATGAAGAGTTCGATTGCATTGAGACAGTCTATGGAATGGGCTACCGCTGGAATATTACTCCCGAAACTGTTAACTAGCCGGGAACCTCTGAATAACTCTATGCACGCTCTGTCCTCCAGACAAGTTCACTATCGAGGCGCGCTGTCGCCGGCATGTGTCAACCTGTCAAGACAGCGCAACGAAGAGAGTGGACTTGTCTGGAGGACCCTGCGGGCGCGGCCTGTCGCGCACCGTGCCGTCGTTGTCGAGCTTGCTAAGGGCTACGGCCATTACCTGCGATTGAGCCCAGCTACGACACGCGACAGACTCGCGCAGAGCGCGCATAGAATTATTCAGAGGTTCCCCTGCCCGTCATGAGTCTTACGTTTAGAAGTCCATTTGGAATTCGATTCAAGTTGGTGTTTCTCTCCAGCTTTCTGCTGGTTATTCCCTGGCTGGGCTATCAGTATATTCTGGAGATGGAGCAGGTGCTCAGGCGTGGGCAGGAACAGACGGTTCTGGGAACTGCTCAGGCTCTGGCGACGGCGCTGAACGAACGCCCCGAACTATTCAACGAGGGCAGCTACACGCCAGCACGGCGCAGCGAAGACCTGTATGTCTACCCAATCTTCTCTCCGCTGTCGCTCGACGACGGCGCGCTGACGGACTGGGGGGACTATCAGCAGTACGAAGTGAAGTACAACGAGAAAGATCAGCTGCGCACCGAGCTAAACCCATCGCGCTATTATGGTCAGGGTGAGACTCTTAACTTTCGTAATATGGTAGGCGAGCACAATGGCTCACTCTATGCCTACTTCAAGGTGGTTGATGACGAGATCGTCTACCGTAGTCGCGATGCGCTGAGCGTGAACCGCAGCGACTTCCTGGAAATCTCCATGCTCTCCAGAGAGGGCAATGCCATCAATCGCTATGTCGTAGCCCCCCACGAGCCAGAATACCTTTACCCGTTCCGCGTCGACGAGGGCCATAGTAACCCGGTCCACGAAGACCGCATTAGCGGACAGTGGTACGAGTCAAATGACGGTTACGAGATCGAGCTTCAGATACCCATGGACATGTTGGGCGACAGGCTGGGTTTCGCGATCTTCGATGTGGACGATCCGCAGCGTCGCTTCGTCAACACGGTCGTAGCTACCTACCGCGTGGCCGACCCCGAACGCCTCGGCTCCCTGCGACTGCCCACGCCGGAGATCGACAGGATCGTTGCGGGCATGGGGCACAATAACTCCAGGATTCAGGTGGTAGACAGAAGCGGCAGGGTATTGCTATCCGTCGGCGATATTCAATCGGCCACCGGCCTCTTGCTCAGTTCCGTGCAGGATGAAAAGCCAGTAAACAAGTACTGGCTCTATGTGCAGAACAAGATCCTGAACCCGCTGTATTACCAGTTCCTGACCAAGCCCAGTAATGACTTCATCGACGACCTGTATTCCGACGTGACTCGCGAGGGTGCGCACATCGATGCCGCGCTCGATGGCGAGGCAGCGACCCAGTTTCGAACTCTTGCCGATTCCGATACGCGTCTGCTCGAGTCGGCGCATCCGATCCTCGCGAATGGCGAGATCATGGGCGCGGTGGTCGTTGATCAGAATATGAATGGTCTGCGGACCTTCCGTAATCAGGCGATGGAGACCCTCTTCAACACCATGCTCGCCGTGATGCTGGTGGTCACGCTGGGTCTGTTCTTCTCCGCCTCGAGGATATCATCACGCATAAGAGTTCTCAGGAATCAGGCCGAGGGCATCATCGGCGAGTCGGGCCGCATCCAGAATACGATCAAAGCCACACGAAACTCGGACGAGATCGGTGACCTCTCCCGCAGCTTCTCTAACATCGTGGAAAGGCTCACGCAGTATACGAACTATCTGGAGAATATGTCTTCGCGTCTCTCCCATGAGCTGCGCACGCCTGTAACAGTCGTGCGTTCATCGCTGGAGAATCTCGGCCTCACGGCAACGAATAGCGAATCGGCGGTCTATATCGAGCGCGCAGAAGAAGGTATCAGCAGGCTGAACTTGATACTGACAAACATGAGCGAGGCGACACGGCTGGAGCAGATGCTGAAAACCTCGGAGAAGGAGAAGATAGACCTGAGCAAGGTATTGCCCGGCTGTGTCGAAGGCTACAAACTGGCGTATCCCGAGTCTCTATTCGATCTCGATATCAGTCCACATCCTGTATTTATCAATGGCGTGCCAGAGTACATAGCACAGTTGTTAGATAAGTTGATCGCGAACGCGGTAGAGTTTTCCTATGAGGATCAGCCAATCACGGTGTTCTGTCGCGCGCTCAGAGACCACGCGATCATCAAGGTTTCTAACGCCGGCCCCTATCTGCCGGAAGAGATGAAGGACAGGCTTTTCGAGTCCATGATCTCCGTTCGCTCACATGAGAAGCAGGATCAGCCTCACTTGGGCATGGGCCTGCATATCGCGAGACTGATTACCGAGTTCCATGGCGGGCAGATTCGGGCGGAGAACCGGCAGGACCGAGAGGGTGTGGTTATTACCGCCGTGGTGCCGCTATTCTATCGCTGAGGCCTAGGGAGTCTCTGATTGGCCAGAGGCTCCCTAGTCTCCGGTGTAAAACTTCTTCGCGTTTTCTTTCACCACGGGCGAGTCGCTGGCCCAGGCGTGGCAGGTGTCTATTACCAGCGGTCGCTTGTTGCTGCTGCTTACATCGGAGTCAGCCTTGTTCTTGCGGTGTCGCAGCAGAGGCCAGATCGTCTGCATCGCCACGGTGGCCATGGGAAAGAGTAATTCCGTTAGATGCGTACAGCCCTCGACGCCGCCCACCCGCATGCGTATCGCCTTGCGCCAGCCCGCGCCCATCTGAATGCCGATCAGCGCCTTGTAGTTCGGCGTGATATTAGGGCACATCTCGAAGGGGCTGTTATCAGTCACCGCGACGACATCTTGAATCACGAAGTTGTCATCGATGGTCACGCGCAGCAGCATCTCGTGCAGGGGCTCGCCAATCGGGACCTCGCCGCGCCAGTTATTACTGAACTGGTAGGTCTTCTTGTCCGTCATATGCGCCTCGATGTCCCAGAGGCCATCGAGGCGCTCATAGCCTCGGTAGTCGATGGCGCGCGTGTGAACGTGTTTACGATCAATGGTGGAATCTGGCAATGGCATGGCTGTTTCCTGAATAGGGAGCGAGCTTGCGCTTCGTCCCGCCTGCGTGTTGTCTATAAGCAGAGTGTCTCTGCTCGTTGCGATCAGCAAGTATAGCGCAAGCGCGATTTATTGTGTGCCCTGAACTGGTATATGAGGCATAATATGCGATCAGCTAAAAAGGAGAAACGAACATGACTACAGCGAGTGCGCGACACATACTGGTCGACACAGAAGATGAGTGTAACGCGTTAAAAGACAGAATAAACGGCGGCGAAGATTTCGCCGAAGTAGCGAAAGAACATTCTAACTGCCCTTCCAAAGCACAGGGCGGCGATCTCGGTCAGTTCGGTCCGGGCATGATGGTAAAGGAATTCGACGAAGTCGTGTTCAGCGCAGATGTAAAAACACTGCAAGGCCCAGTGAAGACTCAATTCGGTTATCACCTCCTGGAAGTAACCAGCCGCGAAGACTGAAGCTAATGGCTTCTACTTTGCCTCAACGCACGATCAATAACGAAAGACTGGCGGTTGCAGTTCTCACTATGAGGACTGCGCAGCCCTTGTCATGAGCAATAACTCCGACGATCTCGACGACAAAGACGTTCAGATCGTGTCCAGGTCGCTGGCACACGATGGCTTTCTGCGTGTCGAAAATATCGAGCTGCGTCATCGCCTTTTCTCTGGCGGATGGAGCGAGGTGTTTCTCAGAGAATTGCAGCTGCGCGCACCCGCCGTCGGAGTGCTGTTGTTTGACCCGGTGCGCGAAGAGGTAGTGCTGGTTCGTCAGTTTCGCATCGGACTCTTCGATGAAGACTCGAGTAGCTGGCCGCTGGAGATAGTTGCCGGCATGGTAGGTCAATCAGAGCAACTGGAAGACGTCGCTAGGCGCGAGTCATCAGAGGAATCGAACTGCTTGCCTACAGACCTGGTTCGGATCTGCGAGTACTACAATAGTCCGGGCGCTACCAACGAGAAGATCACTCTGTTCTGTGGTCGCGTCGATAGCAGCAATGCCGGAGGAGTCTATGGTCTGGATGAGGAGCACGAGGATATAAAGGTAGAGATTCTCGGTTACCGTACAGCCATCGAGATGCTCGAGGCAGGCGAGATCAACAATGCGATGACCCTCGTCTCCCTGCAGTGGCTGCAGCTAAACCGCGAAGAGCTGCTTAAACTCTGGGAAAAGCGCCGCTAGCGGCCGTTTTCGCCATATCCTGCCCCCACGCCCCCTAATTGGATGAATCTTGACCACTTACAGCCCTTTGCGCAGCCAATTGGCTCGCAAAAAGGCCCTAAAACGTTACAATTGGACATTCTCGCATCGATGGTCAAGTCCACTGGCCGTCGACCGAAATTAGTTTAAGCCCGTACGAAACTCACAAACTTAGCGGGGGCGAATCCAGCCAACGCGTCGAGATAAGATGTCAAAAAGCAACTACAGCGTAGATCTAATAAAGCAGATGGCGGAATGTGACGCCAACTATATTCGCCTGCTGAAGCTAGTCCCCCACCTGCAGGCCTATCGCGACAATTCCTTCGCCGAGATGGCGATGCTGGTAAATTCCGGCCGGGACAAGTCGCTTATCGAAGAGATCAAGAACAGTGCCGAGCCCGAGAAGCTATTGGAAGGCTTGCTAGTGGAGTTCTGCATTGCCGACGAAACGAGCTTCGGCGGCAAGGTCACTGTCGAGATTGAGATCATCGAGGCATTTAAGTACACCACTACGCTAGAGATTAGGCAGAAGCCCGTGCTGGAAAAATGGATGACCAACCCCTCCATGCTGGTACGCGCCTATCACGATGCGAGCACCGCCGAAGTAATCTCCTATCAGGGGCATAGAAATTTACAGCCGCGTTACGAGCAACCGAATGAACACATGTACCATTCGGACGAGAAGATGCAAGTGAATATGTTTCTAGGTGAGTGGCTTAGCCATAGCCTCAAAGTGGGCAGAAGCACAGAGTTGGTAGACATCGTATAACTCCAATAATAATCGTCAATGGCAGGCATGACTTCACTGACCACACAGAACCCAATCAAGATTACTCAGATCACTGATACGCATCTTTACGGCACGCCATCGGGCACGCTGTTGAAGATGAATACCAATGAGACGCTGGATCATGTAATCGAGCTGGTGAAGACACACGAGAAGGAGATCGATCTGATACTGGCGACCGGCGATATTGCGCAAGATGCCACCGACAAGGCCTACGGAAATTTCCTTGAGACGATCGCGAGACTGGAGACACCCTTCCGTTGGATTCCAGGCAATCATGACAACGCGACGGTCATGAACAGAATTGCCGAGGGCACCGATGCCAGCGAGAAGACCGCGCAACTGAATAACTGGCTCATTGTCCTGCTCGACTCGAGTATCCTGGGGCAAGTGCATGGCAAACTGGCAGATACCGAGATGAGTTTTCTTTCGAGCGCACTACGTGCAGCGGAGGAAGACGAGAGCATAGAGCATTGCCTTATCACGATGCACCACAATCCCGTGCCAGGCAATTCGGCCTGGATGAAAGATATCGGGCTAGAGAATGACGACGAATTTTTCGAGATTGTGAAAACATCGAGCAAGGTGAAGTGTGTGCTCTATGGGCACATACATCAGGAATTGGATTTCGAACACGAGGGCGTACGCTGTCTGTGCACACCCTCCACCTGCATCCAGTTTAAACCCAAGGTCACCAGCTTCTCTCTAGATAGGGTCAACCCGGGCTATCGCTCTATTCAGCTATTCACCGATGGCAGCATAGAGTCCGAGGTCAGACGCGTGTCTGGCGAGACCTTCGAAGCAGACTACAATAGCCCAGGCTACTAACGCGCCACAGAGAATTCACCGAGTGCCCGCCAAACCCTTTGTGCTGTATCTGCACGGCTTTCTTAGTTCGCCACAATCTCAGAAGGCGCAGCAGACGCTGGCCTATTGCGAGAGTATCGGGCTAGGCGAGAGGATCAGAGTCCCCGAGATGCGAGAGGGACCCGCGGAGACGATCGCACAGCTTCATGCGATCGTAGATCAGCAAGAAGCGGATGAGTTGGTTCTCATGGGAAGTTCCCTTGGCGGCTACTATGCGACCTACCTGTCCGAGTTCTATAAGGCGCCAGCGGTACTCATCAATCCAGCGGTTCGGCCCTATGAGCTGTGGCAGGAACACCTCGGCGAGAATCGAAATTACTACTCCGGCGAGATTCATGTCGTGACGGAGCAGCATATCGAGCAGCTCAAGCAGCTCGATGTCGAGAGGCCTTCGAATCCGGAGAATTTCAGAGTGTTCTTGCAGACTGGCGATGAGACACTAGACTATCGACAGGCGCTCGAAAAATTCTCGGCAGACCACTGTGTGGTACATGAGAATGGCAGCCACAGCTATGACGATTTCGAGCGGGAATTGCCCGCGATGTTTGACTTCTTCCTATCAAGAATTGGCCAAAATAATCGATAAAATACTATTGGGGCACAGAAAAATCGCGGCCTGCACGTGCACCGTTTCAGGTATGTAATCAAGTATGCAACTCGGGTTTGTAACTCTGGTTTGTAAAAGCGCTACAACGCAGTGAGAATTAATTCATGAGTAACACCTACAACGCTGATGCCATCGAAGTACTTACTGGCCTGGACCCAGTGAGAAAAAGGCCCGGCATGTACACGGATACGACGCGTCCGAACCACCTCGTGCAAGAGGTGATAGACAATAGCGTCGATGAGGCCCTCGCCGGACACGCCAGCCACCTGGAGCTACAGTTAAATAAAGACGGTTCGGTCGAGGTCAGCGACGATGGCCGCGGCATGCCGGTAGACAAACACAAGGGCGAGAAGGTGAGCGGCGTCGAGCTCATTCTTACCCGACTTCACGCAGGCGGCAAATTCTCAAACAAGAACTACCAGTATTCTGGCGGCCTGCATGGGGTCGGCGTATCGGTGGTGAATGCGCTGTCCAAGACGCTGGAAGTCGTCGTGAAGCGCGATGGCAAGGTCTACGCCATGTCCTTCAAAGGTGGTGAGAAGGCCACCGAGCTGAAGGCGATCGACACCGTCGGCAAGCGCAACACCGGCACACTGGTCAAGTTTCTGCCCGATGAGAAATACTTCGACTCGGTAAAGATTTCCATACCGCGTCTGAAACACGTGCTGCGGGCCAAGGCGGTATTGTGCAGTGGATTGCGTGTCAGCTTCATCGACAATACGGTAAGCAAAGACAAGGCGCAGAGCGAAGAGTGGTGCTTCGAAGACGGCCTGATCGACTATCTGCAACAGGCTACCGCCGATTACGAGACGCTGCCATCGGAGCCCTTCTTCGGCTCGGTGCAGGGCAACGACGAGGCGGTTGACTGGGCCATTCAATGGCTACCCGAAGGCGGCGAAATCACCGGCGAGAGCTACGTAAACCTAATCCCCACGCCATTGGGTGGCACCCACGTCAGCGGGCTGCGCACAGGCCTGCTCGATGCGCTGCGCGAGTTCTGCGACTTTCGCAACCTGCTGCCCCGTGGCCTAAAACTCACCGGCGACGATGTCTGGGACAAGTGCTGCTATGTACTGTCCTCGAAACTACTAGACCCGCAGTTTTCTGGCCAGACGAAGGAGCGCCTCTCGTCGCGGCAGTGTGCCGTATTCGTCGCAGGCGTGGTCAAGGACGCCTTCGGTCACTGGCTTAATCAGCACACCGACGAGGCCGAGGCTATCGCCGAGCTGTGCATTCGCAACGCGCAGGTAAGGCTGAAGGCCAGTAAGCAGGTGGCGCGCAAGAAGATTACCTCGGGCCCGGCGCTGCCAGGCAAGCTCGCCGACTGTTCGACGCAAGACGTGATGTCGGGCGAGTTATTCCTGGTTGAGGGGGACTCCGCCGGCGGCTCCGCAAAGCAGGCGAGGGATCGAGAATTTCAGGCGATCCTCCCGCTCAGGGGGAAGATACTCAATACCTGGGAGGTAGACTCCAACGAGATACTCGCCTCGCAGACGGTGCACGATGTGGCGATCGCGCTGGGTGTCGATCCCGGCGCCACAAGCATCGACGGCCTGCGCTACGGCAAGATCTGCATCCTCGCGGATGCGGACTCTGATGGCCTGCATATCGCGACGCTGTTATGTGCCTTATTCGTGAAACACTTCAGGCCGTTGGTCGAGGGTGGTTTCATCTACGTCGCGATGCCGCCGCTCTTTCGCATCGATGTCGGCAAGGATGTCCACTATGCGCTGGACGAGGACGAGAAGAATGGCATCCTCGACAGGATCGCCACCGAGAAGAAGCCAGGCAAAGTAAACGTGCAACGCTTCAAGGGCTTGGGTGAGATGAACCCCTTGCAGCTACGCGAGACAACGATGGCCGCGGACACGCGCCGTCTGGTGCAGCTCACGCTGGAGGAAGACCCCGCCGCCAAGAAGAAGACCAGTACATTCCAGATGATGGACCTGTTGCTGGCAAAGAGCCGTGCGGCGGATCGCAAGTCGTGGTTGGAAGACAGCGGCAGTAAGGCCGACTACGCAGAATAGAATATGCAATGTAGGCAGCCGGCGGAGAGAACGCGTTGGTTTAGCCTCACTACTTAAGCAGAGAATTCAATGAACGAAGACATTACACTTAGCGAAGATGGCATCGAACAGATTGCGTTAAAGACCTACACGCAGCAGGCCTACCTGAATTATTCGATGTATGTAATCAACGACAGGGCACTGCCGAACATCGGCGACGGCCTGAAGCCAGTGCAGCGCCGTATCGTCTACGCCATGTCGGAACTCGGCCTGAAGGCGAGCGCGAAATTCAAGAAGTCGGCGCGAACCATCGGTGACGTTATAGGTAAATTCCATCCCCACGGCGACTCGGCCTGCTACGAAGCGATGGTGTTGATGGCGCAGCCCTTCACCTACCGCTACCCGCTAGTAGACGGGCAGGGCAACTGGGGCTCGCAGGACGATCCGAAGTCCTTCGCGGCGATGCGCTACACGGAATCTCGACTTCAGGGTTACGCCGATGTGTTGCTGGGGGAGCTCGGACAGGGCACGGTAGACTGGAAGGCGAACTTCGATGGCACGCTCGAGGAGCCGGAGATTCTACCCGCGCGCCTGCCCAATGTGCTACTCAACGGCGGCAGCGGTATCGCGGTCGGCATGGCTACGGACATACCGCCACACAACCTAAGGGAAGTCGCTGCTGCCTGCGTGCATCTACTGGAGAAACCCAAGGCAACGATTAAGGATCTGTGCAAGATCATCAAAGGCCCGGACTATCCTACCGAAGCTGAGCTGATTACACCCAAGAGCGAGATCGAGGAACTCTACAAAACCGGCCGCGGTTCACTTAAGGCGCGCGCTACCTATATCAAAGAGAATGGCGAGATAGTCATCAACGCGCTGCCATTTCAGGTTTCTGGCGCCAAGGTGCTGGAACAGATCGCTGCGCAAATGCAGAAGAAGAAGCTGCCCATGGTGGTCGATCTACGTGATGAGTCGGACCATGAGAATCCGACTCGCATAGTCGTAGTGCCCAAGTCTAACCGCGTCGATATCGACGCGATCATGTCGCACCTCTACTCGACGACCGACCTGGAGAAGAACTACCGCGTTAATTTCAACATGATTGGAATTAACAAACGTCCGCAGGTCAAAGACATCGTTAGCCTGTTGAAGGAATGGATTCAGTTCCGTACCGATACCGTACGTCGTCGTCTGCAGTTCCGTCTGGACAAGATTCTCGATCGCCTGCATATCCTCGAGGGCCTATTGATAGCCTTCCTGAATATAGATGAGGTAATCAAGATAATTCGAAAGGAAGACAAGCCCAAGCCGGCCCTCATAAAGAAATTCAAGATATCCGATCGTCAGGCCGAGGCAATCTTGGAGTTAAAGCTACGCCAACTCGCCAAACTGGAAGAGATCAAGATCACCGCCGAGCAGAAAGAACTCGCCGCGGAGAGAAAGACCATAGAACAGCTGCTTAAGTCAGCTGCGCGTCTGAAGACATTCATCAAGGGCGAGATTAAGGCAGACGCCGAGAAGTATGGCGACAAGCGTCGCACGCCAATCGTTGAGCGCGAAGAGGCGAAGGCCTTCAGAGAGACCGAGCTCATCTCCACCGAGCCGGTCACCATCGTATTATCTGAGAGAGGCTGGATGCGCGCGGCGAAGGGCCACGAGGTTGATCCGGCTTCGCTGCAGTACAAGTCCGGCGATTCCTTCAAGGTCGCGGCGCGTGGCAAGAGCAACCAGCTGGCAATCTTCATGGACTCGACAGGTCGCGCCTATTCGCTGGCGGCCCATAGCCTGCCGTCGGCACGGGGTCAGGGTGAGCCCGTGTCGGGCAAGGTCAATCCACCCTCCGGCGCCACCTTCGAGGGCGTCGTGATCGGGGGAGACGATAAAGACGTGCTACTAGCCAGCGATGCCGGATACGGATTCGTCGGCAAGGTTGGCGACCTGATCAGCAAGAACAAATCGGGTAAGGCGGTACTCAGACCGCCGAAGGGCGGTAAAGTGCTGGCGCCGAAGATGGTTTCCGACTACAAGAAGGACCTGATCGTCGCTATTACCAACGAGGGCCGCATGCTGATGTTCCCCATCGCCGAGCTGCCTCGCCTCGCGAAGGGCAAGGGAAACAAAATCATCAGCATTCCCACGGCACGCGTAGCGGAGCGCATAGAATTCGTTGTTGCCTTAACTGTGTTAACGGACCAAGACACCCTCACCGTGCATGCCGGTAAGCGCCACCACAACCTGAAACCGGCTGACCTCGCGCACTACCGGGGCGAGCGTGGTCGACGCGGCAACAAGCTGCCGCGAGGCTTTCAGAACGTCGACAGGGTTGAGGTCATCTCGAAGGATTCGTCCAAGGAAGAGTAGCTGGCTAGGCGGCGTGAATCTGAATAGGCAAGGGCTGCTCTAGCTTTTCTCCGCGCGCCGCAGCATGGCGATGCGCTTGTCCGGCGCCGGAAGCACCGAACGCTGATCGTCGAGAATGGCGCGCAGCTGCAGCCCGCAATCTTCCTCTGGCATCGCCACAAAACCCTCGCTCTCATAGAACGGTGCATTGAATGGCAGGTGCGAGTAGGTCGTGAGCCAAAGTGACTGCTGTGCACTCATGGACAGCGCCTGACGCAGCAGTGAGCGGCCTATGCCCTTGCGCATCTGCGCTGGCCGCACCGCTAGCTGGTCCAGATAGGGCTCGCCATCGACAGCACACATCGATATGAAACCTACGGGATAGTCCTGCCGATCGACCGCGACATAGGCGAGGCCTTGGTTGATTGCTTCGGCCCAGCGCCGTGACTCCGCGATGACGAATGGATGATCCTCGTCGATGTCGAAATTCAGGCCAGCCTGTTCGTAGAGCTCACAGGCCTCATCATCTATCTCGATCAGCGTAGGTAGTTCTTGCGAGTTGGCCGGCCGCAGCGTGAAAGTGTTCACTGCAGTACTCAATCGGTATACAGAGTAACGAGCTGAATCGCCTGCCGTTCAAGCAGCAGCCGGTAGTCCGACATGGGCTCGTTACTCAGGAAGGTCTTGATCTGCATACCGTAGTCGATAATGGGATACTCCTGTGCATCGATGCGCGTGCCCTCGCCGGCGTGCTGAAAACAGCGCTCGCTGATTAGCAGCGAATTATTCGGCGCCTCGTCACAGATCCGTCGAGTCATATCCAGCGTCTTCCCGGTTAGGTTGTTCTTGTCCTGCGTTACCGGCGAATAGAGGCCGCTCACCGCCTGACCGCTATGAACCGCTAGCTTGAATTTGGCGGCGATAGTGGCATCTTCGATGTCGTTCAGATCGCCAACCAATTGCAGGAACAACTGTCCGGAGCAGATGGCGTAGAAGGCCTGCTCTTCCTCGAGCTGCTCCGAAGCGAAGTTAATAACGACTTCGTCCTCCGCGCAGTAGGTAACCTTGCCCGCATATAGCTGCGCTACCTTGCCAGCGAAGAAGTAATACTTGTTGAGCAGATTGACGAGTGTGCTCTCGGTGAGAGTGGATGCCAAATAATGAAAGTTAGCCATCTTTATCGATAGCAGCGTAACGTCCTGCGTGCCGTAGCTCGCCTCGAATTGTTCCGGATCAATCTCCGGCTTCCTATGACCGAAATTATCCAGGAAGGTATTCTGTGCAAGAAACTCCGCTGTTGCATTGAACTGGCGAATCGCCGTGCTCAACTCGTTCTGATTGTTAGGCTCCGGGCAGGTCTCTATCTCGCCCTTTCGGATATTGCTGATAGCGAAGGCGAGCAGGTTTGCCGGGAAGCTTATCAAATACTGAAAATAGGTAGTGATCAGCGCAGCAGCTATGATCAGGAGCAGGGTCGTAGCCGCCAACAGGAATAGCAGATTATTCACGATAGCGACCTCAATATAGCTGAGATCGAGAACGATGCGCACGAAGCCCGCAGTAGAGTCGGCTACTGATATCGGGGCCACGTAGTCGGACTGCAGCCGATTCAGCTCGAAGGGCAGAGGAATGATGGTCTGTGCCGCCTGCGCCTGGCTGCGCGCGGCCGCGATGATATCGTTGTCGATGTTTACGACAGCGATCTCGCTAATAGACGAGTTCCGGGCTAGGCCGCCGAGGAATACGTTCATGCTGATGAGGTCATTCGCCAGCACCAGCTCGGTGAGTTGCGAGGCGGTTTGCCGCGCCAGCATATTGCCAAGGTTGTCCGCCTGTTGGCGTAAGATGTTCTGCGTATTGTAATTGCTGATTAGCCAGAAGACGCACATGGCCAGAAGCAATAACAAGCATACTGCGGTAGCAAATTTTCTCGATATCTGAGAATTCTTTTTAGCCGGGGCTCGGGTCTCCTCGGTGGAAGAATCTTTCTGGGTGGGATCTTCTGGCAACGCGACGACTCTTCTGGCTTGTGATTGTTCTTAAGCTTAAGAATAGCAGTCTCCGCGTCCATCCCCAATCAGTTTGTGCCTGTCAGGCGTATTGGCTCAGCCAAAATTCACGCTAAGCGATTGCATGAACTTATAGTTCATGGCCTCTTCAGATCGGTGCAGGCAATGGCCTTGTAAATAGTCGGCTCCGGCCTGCCACAGCGGCGGCAATAGTCTTAGCTGTTCCAACATGGGCGCCACCACGCCAATGCGCCTGGCATGCAGCTCGGCAACAAGCTGACGCAGGCGTTCGAGCTTATCCTGATTGACATCGATCTTGCTTATGAGATTCGGGTCCAGCTTCACGTAGCTGGCCGGCACCAGCGAGAGATAACGCAGCGGGTTAGGCGTGCAGCCGAAGTTCGACAGGGAGATAGCGCTGCCGAGTTTCCGGATTACGTCGCAGAATGGCAAAAGATGGTGTTGTGCGATCAATGCATCGATCTCGCTGATCTGAAACACGAGACCGGCGGCGAGCGTGGGCGAGCCAGCGAGCCTCTCCTCAAGCCAGCGCTGGAACGCGATGCTAACCACAGAATTGTGGCTGAGATTGACTATCAGCCGTCGCTGAGGCCCCAGCTCTTCGGCGCGCTCGGCGATGATCTGCTTGATGATGCGCCGGTCGATGCGCTCGCCCTGCGCGTTTCGCGCTGCCGCCTCAAACAGGAGTGAAGTAGGCAGTCCGCTATCTCTGCTCGCCAGGGCACAGCGTAGCTCGTAGTGCTCGGGCGAGCCTTCCCGCAGATGCGCCCAGGCCTGGAAATTCAGCGCTAGCTCCCGCGGCTCTAACGCCGCCTCAAGTTGCTTTAACACAACATCTGGCGCAATAGAGGAGGCATCGGTGCAAAGCTCGCGCTGATGATGTGCGAGGCTAAGATTGTGTCTTGCCCGCGCGAACACTACCGGCCAGGAGGGTATATTCGAATCCAGCTTGGCCAGCCCGACGCCGCATTTCAGTTCCAGCTGCGGGGGCAGGGAGGGCGATACAGCACTTAGCACGGCCTGTTTCAGCTTCTCGGTGATCAGCCCTGCGTTGATGCTGCAGTCCGCGACTAGCAGGGCCGCGAACTCGTAATTGTGGCAACGGCAGAGCAGTACCCGCTGCGGAAGCGACTTCAATAACAGCTGTGCGATATCGCTGAGCAGCAGGTCTGCCTCCGAGATGCCGACCCAACTACGGATCTCATAGAAGTTTTCCAGTTGTAGTAGAGCGAGGGTGGCGCTTAGCCCACGCCGGCGGTTTTGCTTGAGACAGGCATCGATGGCGCGCGCAAGATAGCGCTGCTTGTGCAGCCCAGTTAGGACATCGCGTTTTTCATTTTCCGGCGGCCTTCCCTGCCGTTTCGATCGTCCAGTGCTGGCCTGCCCAGGCGGGCCCGGGGAGAAGGGCGGGGCGGCATTTGTGTCGAGTGCTGAGCGATTCTCCATGCGCTTGTGAGCTGTCCTATGTGAGCTGCCCTAGGCTATGCGGGTTTTGCCTTGCTCCCCGGGAATTTCCCTTACCAGCCTCGGTACCAGATAGCCGGGTAGTGCGGCGTGCAGGGCCTTAATCAGTGCCTCTGCCTGGTGCTGGGAGACATCGAAGTGCTCGGTGCCGGCGACACGGTCAGGCAGGTGTAAGTAATAGGGTAGTACACCGAGCTGAAAAAGCGACTTGCTAAGCTCGATCAGCGCAGCTGAACTGTCGTTAACATCTCTTAAAATAACAGATTGATTCAGCATCGTGACGCCATAATCACCCAACGTGCGTAAAGCGTCGCCTACCGCGCTGTCCAGCTCCTGGCTATGGTTGCAGTGCACCACCATGACCACCCGCAGCCGCGAGTCATTGAGGCAGTGCAGCAGGTCCTGTGTGATTCGTTCGGGGATTACGATGGGAAGCCGCGTGTGAACTCGCACCGTGGTGAGCTGGGGGATGTCCGCGAGCCGCTCCATAAGCCAGCTAAAGTGGCGGTCCGAGAGAGCCAGCGGGTCTCCCCCGCTGAGGATCACCTCCTCGATGCTGTCGTCGCCGGCGATATAGTCGAAAGCGGCCTGCCATTGGCTGCGACTCGGGGAATTGGCGTGGTAGTCGAAGTGGCGCCTGAAGCAGTAGCGGCAATGGATCGCACAGTGCGGCGCCGCGGTAAGCAGCACGCGGCCCTGGTATTTGTGCAGCAAGCCGGGCACGGGGTTGTAGCCTTCCTCGCCCAGGGGGTCGGCGACGAAGCCCTCAATCTCGGCGTCCTCATCGGGAGCCGGCCAGATCTGTCTGAGCAAGGGGTCGCGCCAGTTGCCTTTCTGAATGCGTGCCACATAGGGTCGCGGGGCCTTGAGGGGAAACTGCTTAAGTGCATCCAGGCTGTAGGGGCAGTGTCTGGCATCGAGCTCGAGCAACTCAAGCAGTTCCTCTGGATCGCTTATCAGGTCCGACAGCAAGCTCTGCCAGTCCGGCGCAGCGTCCGAGTGTACTAGCGCTGCGAGCTGATTTGTCATCTACTGTCCTGAATCTTGGTTTGATTTTATAAAGGCAATTGCTAGTATGCGTGCCACATCATAGCAACATAGAGCCAAGATAGGGCCAAGACCTTCTATTCTAGGCCGCAAACTCCAGCGCGAAAGACAATAAAGTAAGAGGAAAAAATGGCAAGCTACTCTACCAGTGAATTTAAGTCGGGACTGAAGGTCCTCATCGATTCTGAGCCCTGTTCCATGATCGAGGTCGAGAAGGTCAAGCCCGGCAAGGGGCAGGCATTCGATCGCGTGAAGCTGCGCAATCTCGTCAATGGCAGAGTCTGGGAAAGGACCTTCAAGTCTGGCGAGTCGGTCGATGCGGCCGACGTCATGGAAGTCGAGATGGAGTACCTCTACGAAGATGGCGAGTTCTGGCATTTCATGAAAACCGACGACAGCTTCGAGCAGGTCGCCGCCGACGAGAATGCCATCACCGAGGCGAAGAACTGGCTAAAGGAGCAGGATAGATACCAGGTCGTACTCTGGAATGATGCCCCGATCTCGGTTAGCCCGCCAAACTTCGTCGAGCTGGAAGTCACCGACACAGACCCAGGCCTAAAGGGCGACACGGCTCAGGGTGGCACCAAGCCGGCGACTCTTAGCTCCGGCGCCGTGGTGAAAGTGCCACTGTTCGTCAACATAGGCGATGTGCTGCGCGTCGATACTCGTACCTCGGAATATCAGAACCGGGTTACTAAATAGGACGTCGGTCAGCGCTGACTCGCCTGCTGAACGATTCCTTCGCGCTGGATAGGATGCATTCATGGCCGACTGGAATCCAACTGCGTCACTTCAAAACTTGCAGCAACGTGCAAGGGTGCTCGCCACGATTCGGCGATTCTTCGAAGAGCGAAAGGTTCTCGAGGTAGAGACGCCTTTACTCGCCGGTACCACCGTAAGCGATGTCTACATCGAATCGATCTCCGCCGAGCTGACTGACGGCGAATCAAGCCGTCAGCATTTCCTGCAAACTTCGCCCGAGTTCTTCATGAAGCGACTGCTCGCCGCCGGCAGTGGCTCCATCTATCAGATAGCGAAAGCCTTCCGACAGGAGGAGATGGGTGCGCGCCATAACATCGAATTCACGCTGCTCGAGTGGTACAGACTGGGCTTCTCGCTCGAAGAGTTGATGAACGAGGTGGAACAGCTGCTGCAAGCGCTTCTCGACTGCGGCAGCATTGCTCGGTTCACATACCGTGATATTTTTAAGCAGCAGCTCGGTTTCGATCCGCACGAGGCCTCGATAGAAGAACTACAGGAGATCGTGCGCAGCGAGATAGACTTGCACGGCGACGCGTTGAGTAAGACCGACTATCTACAACTACTCCTCTCCCACTGCATAGAGCCCGAACTGCCGAGCTTCTGTTTCATCCACGACTACCCGGCGGCGCAGGCCGCGCTCTCTGCGTTGGCAGAAGACCAGGCGGGCCGCGTCGTGGCGAAGCGCTTCGAGCTGTTCGGTCGCGGTATGGAACTGGCGAATGGCTATCTAGAACTGCTTGATGCGAGCGAGCAACGCCGGCGCTTCGAGTCCGACAATGCGACAAGAGTCGAGAAGGGGCAGGCGGTACGCGAGATAGATGAGAGGCTGATGGCGGCGCTGGAGAGTGGCCTGCCGAGCTGTTCGGGCGTCGCGCTCGGCGTCGATCGTCTGCTGATGCTGCTCACGAACAGCAACAATATCGGCGACGTGATCAGCTTCGCAGGCGATCGCACTTAGTCCTTACTCGGCGTTCGCCGCTTCTTCTAACAGGCGCTCTATGTACAACGCGCGGAGCTTCTTCGTAATCTGACCCGGCTTGCCATCGGCGATAGGCTGGTCATCGATACTCACGACCCCCAGGGTAATAGTCGTCGCGCTGCTAATGAAGGCCTCGTCCGCCTGCAGCGCCTCTTCGATCGTAAACAAACGCTGTTCAATCTCGATACCCTCTCGCTCCGCGATCTCCATCAGTGTGCGCCGGCGTATGCCTGGCAGGATCAAGTTCGAGAGAGGGCGCGTGATGATCTTATTGTCCTTCACTATGTAGGCACTGGAAGAAACGCCCTCGGTCACGAAGCCGTCCTCGACCATCCAGCCTTCGTTCGCGCCCTGATTGTGCGCGTCCTGTTTGGCGAGACACTGCCCGAGTAGGTTCACGGATTTGATGTCGCGTCTTTTCCAGCGCAGGTCTTCGCTAGTGGCGACCGCGATGCCAGACTCGGCAAGCGGGTTGTTGAGCAGATCCATGTTCGAGGTGAACGCGACCAGAGAGGGCGCTGTGTCCTTGGGAAATACGAAGTCTCGGTCGGCGATGCCGCGAGTGACCTGCGAATACACGATGCCTTCTATCAATTCGTTGCGCGCGATGAGATCCTGCATGATGTCTATGTATTCGCGCTGAGAGCAGGGCCAGGTGATACTTAACTCGGACAGAGATCGGTCCAGCCTCTCCAGAAAATATTCGCGATCGACTAACTTGCCAGAGATCACGGGGACCACTTCGTACACGCCATCGCCGAAGATAAAGCCACGATCGAAGATCGAAATCTTCGCTGCCTCTTCCTCGGCATATTCACCATTTACATAGACAATTCTACTCACACTAAACCTCGAACTGGTTTTCTAAAGTTTGAAACTACTTAAATTGCTGCGCGAACTGGGCGAGCTCGGCGCCGTCGAGTCGCTGCACCGTCCATTCGTCCATCGGGTCAGCGCCGATAGAGCGATAGAACTGAATCGACGGCTCATTCCAGTCTAGCACCGACCATTCTACCCGGGTGCAGTTGCGCTCTACGGCGAGCTTGGCGATGTAGGCGAGCATTAACTTGCCGAAGCCTTTAGCGCGCATGGCTGGCTTGACAAAGATGTCTTCCAGATAGATGCCAGGGCGGCCAGTGAAGGTCGAGAAATTATGGAAGAACAGCGCATAGCCGACGGCTACACCCTGAAATTCGCCGATCAAGACCTCAGCATAGGGCCGGTCGCCGAACAATGTCTCAGCCAAAGTCTCTTTGGTGGCGACCACCTCATGGCTAAGTTTCTCGTAATCGGCCAACTCTTGAATAAAGCCGAGGATCAGCTCGCAGTCATCGGCCGAGGTGGAGCGAATCGTAAAATCTGGAATGCTCGTCGCTAGTTTCATAGATCGATCTCTTTGTCTTTGGCGCCAGCATGGGAGTTTGCTGAGGTTTGATCGCGGGGCGATTGAGCCGAGCGAGTGCAATCAAAGCGGGGGATTATACAGCAGTTGGGGGGCACTGAGCATCCGTAGCGCACTGTAAGTGTTGTGGCCTGACTGCTATAATACGCGCCCTTTTTGCCTCGGCAGGGGCAGAAAGCTAGCACGGTAGTACCGATAGCCATAGCCACAGCACGAGCCTGGATAGAACGAGCCAACACAAGGAATCACGATGTCAGAGAAGAAACCCACGATCATCTACACCGAGACAGATGAGGCACCAGCCTTAGCCACCTATTCACTGCTACCCATCATCAAGGCGTACACGGATGCCGCCGGCGTGGCCGTTGAGACTCGCGATATATCACTCGCCGGGCGCGTGATCGCCAATTTCACGGACTACCTGAGCAGCGAACAGCAGCAGGGCGATGCACTGGCCGAGCTGGGTGAGATGACGCAGGATCCCATGGCCAACATCATCAAACTACCGAACATCTCAGCCTCTCTGCCGCAGATCATGGCCGTCATCAAGGAATTGCAGGATAAGGGCTACGCGCTGCCCAACTACCCCGAAGAGCCGAAGACAGACGAGGAGCGCGATATCAAGGCCCGCTACGATCGAGTGAAGGGTAGCGCGGTCAACCCCGTGCTCAGAGAAGGCAACTCGGACCGCCGCGCGCCAGCATCGGTAAAGTCCTATGCGCGTAAGAACCCCCATTCAATGGGTGCGTGGTCTAAGGACTCGAAGTCTCACGTCGCGCATATGGCGGCGGGCGACTTCTTCGGCAGCGAGCAATCGACTACGCTAGCCGACGCTACCACCGCCAAGATCGTGCACCGCGATGAAGCAGGAAAAGAAACCACGCTTAAGGAGGGCATCGCCCTGACTGCGGGCGAGGTGATCGACGCCTCGGCGATGAATGCCGGCGCGCTGAGAGCATTCCTCGCCGAACAGATCGACGATGCCAAGAGCAAGGGCGTGCTGTTCTCGCTGCACCTGAAGGCGACGATGATGAAGGTATCGGACCCAATCATCTTCGGCCACGCGGTTACCGTGTTCTACGAAGAGGTGTTCAAGAAATACGCCGACGTCTTCGCCGAGCTGGGAGTGGATGCCAATAATGGTATCGGCGATGTCTACAGCAAGATTCGTAGCCTGCCCGATGCACAGCGCAAAGAGATCGAGTCTGATCTTCAGGCCGCCTATGCGAATCGTCCCGAGATGGCGATGGTCGATTCCGACAGGGGTATTACAAACCTGCACGTACCTAGCGATGTGATCATCGACGCCTCCATGCCTGCCGCCCTGCGCACCTCCGGCCAGATGTGGGGCCCAGATGGCAAGTTGCAGGACATGAAGGCCGTGATACCCGACCGCTGCTATGCTGGTGTCTATCAGGAAGTCATCGACTTCTGTCGAGAGAATGGCGCGTTCGATCCTAAGACAATGGGCAGTGTTCCTAACGTCGGTCTTATGGCACAGAAAGCAGAAGAATACGGCTCACACGACAAGACATTCGAGATCGCCGCAGCCGGCAAGGTCTCCGTGATCGATAGCGACGGCAAGGTCTTGCTTGAACACGCCGTAGAAGAAGGCGATATCTGGCGCATGTGTCAGGCTAAAGACGCGCCGATTCAAGACTGGGTGAAGTTAGCCGTCAATCGAGCGCGACTCTCGAACACGCCTGCGGTCTTCTGGCTGAACGAGAAGCGCAGTCACGACGCCGAGCTCATCAAGAAGGTAAACACCTATCTCGCCGATCACGACACAGACGGCCTGGACATCAGCATCATGGCTCCGGACGCGGCGACGCGTCACTCACTGCAACGCGTGAAGGACGGGCTGGATACGATCTCGGTCACCGGCAATGTGTTGCGTGACTACCTAACAGATCTCTTCCCAATTCTCGAACTTGGTACCAGCGCGAAGATGCTGTCGGTCGTTCCACTGATGAAGGGCGGCGGACTATTCGAAACCGGTGCCGGTGGATCCGCGCCGAAACACGTGCAGCAGTTCGAGAAAGAGAATCACCTGCGCTGGGATTCGCTTGGCGAGTTCCTCGCGCTGGCGGCCTCGCTAGAACACCTGGCTAATGTCACCGGCAACGCGCAGGCGAAGATTCTCGCCGACTCGCTAGACAAGGCCACCGGTGACTTCCTCGACAATAATAAGTCGCCATCGCGCAAGGTGAATGAGCTCGACAATCGCGGCAGCCACTTCTACCTCGCCCTGTACTGGGCGCAGGCCTTGGCGGCACAGTCCGATGACGAGCAGCTGAAGAATCGCTTCGAGAAGGTTGCCGAGGCGATGACGGCCAGCGAGGCGAAGATCGTGGACGAGCTAAATGCGGCGCAGGGCCCTGCGATGGATGTCGCGGGCTATTACAGGCCAGATGCCGCGAAGGCAGCCGATGCGATGCGTCCCAGCGCTACCCTGAACGCGATCGTTGCGGCGGTCTAGTACTCGGGTTTAGTACTTGGGTTTAGTACTTGGGTTTAATACTTGGGTTTAGAACTAAGACTTCCTAATCGTTCTCGGCGAGCAACACATATGCGCCGAGGGCGATTAGGACAGATCCCGAAATCCTCTCCATATTGTCTCGTATTCTCCGATTCGTTCGAATCCAAGCCGCCGCCCTGTCCGCAGAGAAAGTAACGAACAGGTCGCAGGGTATTGCAGACAGGGTCACGATGAGACCGAGCACAAGAAACTGCAATGCGGCAGGCCCGGCATCGGGCACGACAAACTGCGGCAGCAGGGCGAGATAAAAAAGCGCGGTTTTGGGATTGCTGGCCTCGATGATTACACTCTCGAGAAAGATCTTTCGCGTAGCGAGCCTGCCTAGCACTGCCTCGTCTTGCTTGGTGTTAGGCTTCGCGCGAAGGCGAAGACCGAAGTAGCCCAAGCCGAGATAGATAAGATAGGCTGCTCCAGCTACCTTCAATAGCGTATACGCGAGCGGCGAGTAGCTAATTAAAACAGAAAGTCCTAGTACAGCTGCGATAACGTGCAGCAGACTTCCAACCGCTAGCCCCATCACCGCCGCAATACCGGCAGGTACGCCCTGCGCTATCGTCCTCGCCATAATATAAAAGTTAGATGGCCCCGGCGAGAGGTTCATGACGAAGGCTGCTGCTGTGAATAGCAGAATGTCATTCAGAGGTGGCATGGTTTCTCCAGGGCAAAAAAAAGCCCATCACCAGGGATGGGCTTTCTGTTTCTGCTAGTCGATACTTGGTATCAAGCTAACATATTACTTAATGGGTCGAACGTAGCGCTTGATTCCGCCAACAGGGCCAACCTCGGCACCGAAGATGTTGCCATGTGCGTCAGCGACCACGCCTTCGGCAGTACAGGTACCACGACAGTCAGGTTGTGGATCGGGAATCAGGAACTCGACCTCGCCAGTAATGGCGCTACCGACACGAATACCGCGCAGCCAGTCGCCATGGGCTGGGTTTACCGAACCGGACTCTGAGTCTGCGCCGTAGAGCACATCGTTGTCGTCGATGTAGATTCCGCTCAGACGGCTGAACTGATGCCAGATATCCAGCAGGTTGCCTTCCTGATCGAAGATCTGAATACGATCATTGCCGCGGTCCGCGACAAACAGGCGCCCCTTGGAATCCATCGCCAAGCCGTGGGGCTGGCGGAAGTTTCCGGGCTCAGTACCCCACTCACCGAAGGAGAACAGGTGGTTGCCGTCGGCGTCGAACTTGTGCACGCGGTTTGTGGAACCTTCCGCGCTGGAGTGTCCTTCGCCAACGAAGATTGAGCCATCCGGTGCGACATGCACGTCGTTAGGCGTGTAGAAATATTCGTCGTCCTGACCGCCGCCTTTCTGGCCGAGGGACATCAGATGTACGCCGGTAGGGCTGAATTTATGTACCTGGTGGCCGTAGTGCTCGCCCTCGTAGCCCTGAGTCTGCTCGGAGCCGCGCGCATCGGCGACCCAGACATTGCCGTCGTTATCGACGTGAATGCCATGAGGCCAGGTGATATAGCCAGCGCCGAAGCTGCGGACCATATTGCCGTCCTTGTCGAACAGCATGATTAGGTTTGTGTCAGGGCTCGCCACACAGGCATTCGCATTGCCACCGCAGCGCTCTGCAACCCAGATGCTCTCGCCATCGGGGTGGATATCGACGGTGCTGGAGGAGCCCCATTCGCGGCCTGCCGGCATCTTGAAGTAGCCAGACTGGGTGATATAGGGGTTATCCAGATCGTTTGTGGGGGGCATATCAGCTTGGGCGAAAACCAAGGCTGGTGCCGCTGCCAGTGCCAATAAAGCTGATTTTATGTTGTTATTAGTCATCTTCTAGAACTCTCATTGCTCTTTAAGGGGTGTTCAAGAATAAACTAGGGGTAATAGCAATTCAAATCTAAAGTGTGCCAGTGTTTTACGGGCCTAAGGAGGCAATATGGATATCAAGACATCGGGTGTTTTCGTGGAGAATCAGGCTGAGGCGCTCGCCTTCTATACAGAGATTCTGGGCTTTTCTAGGGCACCTCTGAGTAACTCTATGGTAGCTCTGCGCAGTCTCAAGCATTCATATGCAAGGCGCGTTTCGCCGCTAATGGCCATTCCCTTAGCAAGAAGCGCAACGCC
>Ga0055584_100000123_pt1 | contig 72731 bp, 69 predicted proteins | sample OSDHelmetaG_FD_58716 | JGI IMG/M metagenome (GOLD analysis project Ga0055584, IMG submission 58716) | Pelagic marine sediment microbial communities from the LTER site Helgoland, North Sea, for post-phytoplankton bloom and carbon turnover... | ecosystem: Environmental > Aquatic > Marine >... | reverse complement strand
TGCAGGTCGGAATCCATGGTAATAACCATCTCCCCACGAGCGTATCCCAAACCGACGAATATAGAGGTCTGGTAGCCAAATCGTCGAGAAAACTGAATGGCCTTAAAGCGTTGATTTTGCTCGTGTACAACGGCTATCTTTTCGAAAGTCTGGTCCGCACTCAGGTCGTCGACCAAAATCACTTCATACTCAATCCCTTGCGCGTCCATCACTAGTTGAATTCTATGGCATAGCTCGCCGATATTGGCCTCTTCGTTAAAGACCGGGATGACGATAGACAACTGGGGTTTATCGTTTGCAGTACTCAATCCCAACGACGCTCCTTTGACGGCTCAAAAGACTTCAGCCCCACTTGGCAATGAATTCTTCGATGCATTGTACTACGTACTCGCGCCGAGCTTGGTCAATACCTTGGTGGTTACCCCAGAAAAAACCGTTTCTATGCACTACTTTGGCATTGGTTAGGTCTCCCTTCACATGCGGATAGAGAGCCATTGCCGGCTGCGCGGATACATCGCCCGACATAATGGGTCGAGACTCTATCTTGCACTCGTCCAAATACGCTCTAATTTGGTCGCGACTAAAGGGGGCATCATCTTTGACTATCAGCGGAAAACAAAACCACGAGCACTCATCGAGATTGCCGACAGGAAAAGAAAAATAGCGATCGAATTTGCTCAAATGATCCAGCCAATAACGGCCGTTTTTACTTCGACAATCAAGAAAGTCGGGGAATTTCTTCAACTGCTCAATGCCAAACCCACCGTTTAGTTCAGTAGGTCGCAAGTTGAACCCGATATTGGCGAAGAGATAGCGTTCGTCTATATCTGCAAAATCGGGATGCCCCTTATAATAAGCCTCAAGTTCTTCTCTTTTCTTTACATTCCGAATAACCCCTTGTGACCTCATAACCCGAACGATCTCATCGATCTCATCGTTATTGGTCATCAACATGCCGCCTTCCATCGTCGTGATATGATGGGAAAAGAAAAAACTAAAAGTACCGATATCTCCCATACTACCACAGCGCCTGTCGCCAAATTTAGCCCCGTGCGCCTCGCATACATCTTCAATCACATAGAGACCGTGCCGTTTGGCAATATCTAAAATCGCATCCATCGAGCAAGGGTTGCCAATCAGATGCACCGGCATAATAGCCTTGGTCTTCGGCGTAATCGCCGCCTCAATCGCATCTACATCAATCGTACAATCGCTGAGGCGAACATCGACCAGCACGGGCACGGCACCTACGGCGAGAATCGGCGAGACCGTCGTATTCCAGGTTACGGCATTAGTTATAACCTCGTCCCCGTGTCGAATCGGATTCTCCAACTGCGGATTGGATAGGGCAAACAGAGCCAGCAAATTAGCCGAAGATCCCGAATTGACCATGATCCCATGGCGGGTGCCAATATAGTCGCTCCAAGCATTCTCAAAACGCTGAATTTTATTCCCCACCGTCTGATTTAAGGTAATCTGAACCGAGAGCAACGAATCAATCGCCTCATTAACTTCCTGCCAGCTATACGGCGGATCAATAAGCGATACGGTCGTACTCCCAGGAACAAAATCCTCCCTCACATCCGCTTCAAAATACTCGCGGACCAAACCTTGGATCTGCGTTAATAGTTCTTGTTTTTTATCCTTCATCGAACTCTCTTTCTATACATCTGGCAAAAAACTTCGTAACTCGGTTAATTTAGTTGCGATTTTTAATTGGTAGTTCCCCCCGCGGTTCTACCAATGCCCTCTACTAGTGAGACCTCGGGCGACCAACCCAACATCGTCTGCGCCTTACTTATATCGGCCTGACTTCGGCGCACAACGGTGTGCACCGCATCTTGTTCATCAACGTGTACATCCAGCTTTTTCTCAAATACTTCTTCTATGGCACGAATGATATCCATAACAGATCGCTCTATTCCCGATCCCAAGTTGACTATATCTCCATCACCGGCTTTCTCGGCACAAAGACGCAACCCCCGCACAACATCGTCTACGTAGATAAAATCGCGCGTGCAGTCCACGTTTCTCACCTCAACGACTTCCCTCTTTTCTGCCTGGGCCAAAAGCATGGGGACGAGCATATGCCCTTTCTGGCCTGGACCAAAGGTGTTAAAGGGGCGCGCAATTACACGCCTGAAATTGACTGAACGAAAGTCGAGCAACAAATCTTCAGCCATCGCCTTAGAACGAGCGTAGGCCTCTATCGGCTGTTTGGGGTGTTCTTCATCCGTGGGCAGATAGTTGGGCTCGCCGTATACACCGAGTGTACTCACTAATACGAAAACTTCACAGTCCGCCGCTTCGGCAGAAACCAGAGCATTAGACAGCGAATGAGCATTGATCTGCATCGCGCGCTCTGGATCTCGGTTGCAAAAAGCGATATCGGTATTGGCTGCCAGATGGAACCAGGTACGACAACGGGGAAACGATGGGGGGCTTTCTTCTAAATCCCACCGAACCGCTAGTTTTTGCCCAACCGGTTCTTCTACATCTGTGTCCACGGCACACCGCGAAACGGCCACAACTCCCCTTCCTTCATCCAAGAAGGTTTTGAGCAGGCGGTGGCCAATAAAGCCCGTGGCCCCGGAAATCAGCGCGTCGTATTCGTGCATATAAAAACCCGGAAACACTGCGGAATCCACGTAGATAAATCGTTTTTCGCTGGAGTGTATTGCTGGAGTATCTCACTCAAGTATTTGGCATCCGTTAAACAGAGGCAAGTGTTCATATTTATCTAAGGCGTAGTCGATGTATCCAACTCATCGACATCTGTCCTCAATGCCGCGCGCGCGCCTATAACTTCGTAGATATAATAGCGGTCACGAGGCCTGGACGTCCCATGAAAAGTCGCCACTAATTCCATCTCATATTCCGGCACTAGTTGCTCGACACTCGGATAATTTTCATCGTTGTTGAAATAAAAAAACTGCGGTGAACGTTGTGTAAACTTCTCTTTAATAGATTGACGAACTTGAGAAAAATCCACGCCGTCGTGAAGCAGTGCATTAAAGAAAGACACATTATCGTACTCGGGAGGCAAATATATCCGATACGGTAAATCGCAGACAATGGCAGCATTCGCTGGAACGTGGTCTCTCCACCACTGCTGTATTTCCCAGACACTATCGGCAGACCCTTCGCCCTGCTCAAATCTCTCTATACGCCACCTGACAGAGGTATAACTGTTTAGCGACCAAGTGCTAGCGAGTAGGAAAATTGAAGCGACTGCCAGTACGGCGCGATATTTGTATCCTGTAACCAGATGGTGAATTTGACCGATGAGCAAAAAACCCGGAACAACGAGTATCATCAGATGTATCTCCGCACGGGAGCTTCTCGATGAAGTCATGATTACATAACCCGCATATACGAGCAAGAAAAGTCCTAGGTGAAGCCGCTTGAAAGCGGCGATATCCAGCGCACTTTTAACCTGTCTGGTGACCTTAATTTCTACAATTATATAAATCGCGAGCAGGGCCAAACCCGGAAAGGAAAACACGTTACTAAACAGCAAAGAATCAAATCTGGGGAGAAAGCTCGTCCTGAGACCACTCGCAGTGTATAAAAACTCTCTCAAATTGGCGATAACCACCGCGATATAAGTGGATATTTCGCCCCCGGCAAGTCCCCATAGCGAGACACCCGACACTTCGCTGAAGAGAGCAATGAGATCCTGTGGAGCAATGAACCACCTAAAACCGATTATTGCAAAGAGCGCACCACAATAACAAAGGACCAAAACGGTCGCAGCATAGACTCGCATAAGCACAACAGCCGATTTGGCAATCGCGACCGACTGCTCAATATCGACTTTGCGCCATACGACAATCCACCCCCCCGTAATAACGAGAAGAGCGCAACCCATTAGCGCGGGAATAACCGGCATCCCCGCGACGGGAACGGGTTTTGTTAGGGCCGCCACAAACCCAAACATTTCTACCAGTGTCCCGCCCTGGGTTTTCCAAACGTAGCCAAATAATCCCCAATACGTGCCAGCGAGCAACACCCCCCCTACTACAAATCCCAAATATGGGGTCAGTTGCTCGCTGCGTTTCCAGGCGGGCAACCAATTTGCCTTGTCGTAGCGCTTGGGCTGCAACCACCAGTTGGCGACAACTGAGGCGATAATTATTGGGATTAAAAAAACACCTATATATTTGACGACAAATGCCGCTACGGCACAAAAAGAAGCGATAAACACGCTCCGGCTTGATCCCGTCTCGACTATGCGCAGAATATGGTCTAGTCCTATGACCACCAGGAGAATCGTGATTGGTTCCTGCTTGCAGAAATCGATATGAGATATAAACGCAGGGCATAAACCCAATCCGAGCACGCTGACTACTGGCACCCAACCGTAACCAAAGTGACGCACGGCCAGCCGCCACAGAGCTAGCAATGCCAACAGACCGCAAATCAGGTGCAGACTGCGCACCACGATCCACAGCATACCCGGTGTGACATCGATGAATGGTGCGACGAAAAGATGAAAGATATCGGCGATATAGCTGAGCAGCAGTCCGTAGTCGCGCAACCCCTGAATAGTCTCTGGGTTGAATTGGCCACTGTATATAAACCACATCGTGTCGAGCAGGTAGATCTCATCGCCGTTAAAATAGGCAATCATACGCACGTCGTCGAGATTGTAGGCCAGAGTCGGCACGCAGAACGCGGCCCATAGGGCGCACAGAACTGTTGGAAAAAGCCAGTGCCAACGCGGGTGATACAGAAACCAGAAAATAGATTGGAAACGATTCATCCTCAGCCTAACCCCATCCGAACCTTTAGCGCACCGAAAACTCGCTTGCAACCCCAAACCCCAAACGACACCGCCAACTTCACTCCCTCAAAATCCAACGAGCGATCGCGCAATAGACGTAAACGCAGCTCGCGCCATTGATAGATTGGCAAAAAATAATAATCCCGCTGGAACCAAGCCCGCAGTTGATCGGCTACTCCCTCATCCCCCGTCAAATATTCTAGATCCATGCGCATCATGAGCTCGCGAATAAAATAGTGCGGATTTACCCGGCCGTTAAAGGACTGCACGTAAACCAACCCCGACCCCACGAATTCCCTATCGCGGCGTGAGCGGTAGAGCTGCCTAATCCACAAAGCCTGAATATGCCAAAGGCGAATCGAGTGATCGGCAAACAGGTCCAACAAGCGCTCGATTTGCCCGAGTTCAGCCCGTCCGGCAAATAAAGCATACAACAAATCAGGCACGGAACTGTATTCAGTCGGCAATCCCTCGTCACCAGTCAACGCTTGCAGTTCCCTTTCGGCTTCGCCATCCATATGAGCGAGTTGCATCTGCAGGCTCAAATCCAACCTCTTGCTCCATTTTCCCACAAGAGGAGAGTTATGAGCGGCAGCGCGAAAAAGGCGAGCAGAGCACTCGAGCGACTCGGAGGGTGAAAGAGGCACGTGCCGAGCAAGGATCTCCGCATAATCCGGCGTGCGCGCGATTACTTGATCGCATAATTCGGCAAAGCGCTCCGGCGTGCGCGCCACTAAATCCGGCTCGGCCCGATCAAAAAGACTCCGTATGCCCAGCGGCACAACGACGAGCGGTTTGTCGTGCAACATGGCTTCAAAGACGACCTGCGAATTACCGTGATTCACGACCAAATCGCTTATGGCCAGCGCCTGCTCTATCGGCACCTTACCATCCATCACGATCGCGCCAGGCAACCAGGCATCCGCATTCGCCTGCACGATTTTGCGATCTTCGGCAGGGTGGGGCTTGATCACTAAACGCATGTCGCTCGGAAGGCCTGCGGCAATCAGTTCGAAAATAGCCTGCCGCAAGCGCAGGGTCTCAAAGGTCTCAATGGCCTTTTCCTTTAAGCTACTCAGGGCGAGCAGGGCAATTTTTTCGTCATTACCAAGCCCCAAATCCGCGCGCAATATTCTCTGTTCGTTAGGTAATTCAGCCCGCCCTGCCTTGTTGGCCGAATAAAAGGGCCAACCCGTAAGCACCGTTTGTTCGGGCGCATAGCCGATCTCCTGAAAACGCTCGGCCTCTATCTGTGAGGCCACCCCGAGTTGGTCGAGAGGCAAAAAATAATGATTGCCGACACTGTCGGTGTTAGCCAATTGGTTTACTTCTTGGATCGACAGAACGGGAATGTCTAATTCGACGGCTTTACGCACGAGGCGACAGCGAAAATCCGAAGGATAGGCATTGGCAAAAAAAAGCGCCGAGGGACGGGGATGCCAAATAGAATCATCCAGCGATTGATTGTCGTGCAGAACGATCTCTATATCTAACGCGCGCACGGCATCCAATTCCAGTAAGTGTGCCAGCTGGTTACCGAGCAGCGCGGTGAACGAGAATTCAGGTAGGCAGCGTTTTAGAATGCCCTGGTTGTATAGGTGCGTCAACCCAACGGTGTATGAGAGTATTCTCATAGAGAACGACAAGTCGCCTTTCTATGAGACTTTTCGAAACTCCTGCCCATTATTGGATGTCCTCTGCTCCCCACTTCTCGACTAGTTCCCGGCGCGCATTGTGCATGGCTACAGCCTGTGACAATACCATCTCGCAATTCTTGAGGTGAAGCTGCGTAGCAGGATCGCTGAGTGCATTGTCGGGATCGTCGTGAACTTCCATAAAAAGAGCGTGTATACCACTCGCGGCAGCGGCGCGCACGAGCTCGGGAATAAACTCTCTCTGGCCGCCGGAAAGCGTGCCGAGACTAGTCGGCAACTGAACGGAGTGCGTTGCATCGTAACACACTGGATACCCCGAATCCTGCATTATTTTAAGCGAGCGATAATCGTTGATCAGCATATTATAACCGAAAAAAGTTCCCCTTTCGGAAAGCATGATCTGCCGATTGCCCGTGCTTTCGATTTTGCGCGCCGAATTCTTCATATTCCAAGGGCTCATAAACTGCCCCTTCTTGATATTGACAGCCCGCCCGCTCTTGCCCGCTTCTACTAATAAGTGCGTTTGGCGACAGAGATAGGCCGGTATCTGCAATAAATCCACGACCTTCGCCGTCTCGGCAACCCACTCTGCATTGCTTATATCAGTGGTAACTAACACGCCCGTTTCCCGGCGCACTTTATCCAGAAGTAGCAACCCTTCTTCTATGCCGAGACCAAGAAATGAATCGACCGAAGAACGGCAGTCCTTGTCATAACAGGACTTATAGATAAAGGGCACCTCGAGGCGAGCACACATATCGCGCAGTTTCTCCGCCATAAATAGAGCATGTGATTCACTTTCGATTGCGCACGGACCACCGATAAACACAAGGGGCAGGTCGGGACCAATTTGGACTTGCCCACTAGCAACATCCCCAACGACTATTGTACTAGCCACACTCTACTCCTCACATTCATCCGGCCGGGGCCAAACGAACTAAGCGGTGGAGAAACTCACCAACAAAATAATTGACAAAAGGCACACGCATTCCCAAAACCGTAGGTCCTTCAGCTAAAGTATGGGGATCAACCGTATGCGTGTAGTAGGGACAGGGACCGTCTATAAAAACCTCGTCTTCATCGCTCCAAGGGTATTCGGAAAAAATGGTTACGTCACCATCGGGCAACTCCTTACGCCGCCGATTAACGCAATAAAAACGAGAAGTTTCCGTGCTTCTACGGCGCAAAAAATCGAAATATGCAGCAATACTAGACGCCTTCATTTCCCCCATACTGGCCATATTAAGAGCACAGTCTATAGTATCAGCTATACCCTCAACGTCGCGAGGTTGGACAAAATTTATATGCGTCGCCTCGGATCCATTGACCAGTAAGGACATCTTCGCATTCGAATCGGCCAACTCATGGGTCCGAGCCTGAAAGATCAAAATTTTGGGCAAATCGATACAGTATAGCCTCGCCTGTGGAAAGAGGCGGTGGATGAGCGCACCTTGAAAACCGTAGCCATCGCCAATCAAAGCAAACGTCTTGGGTGTCAACCCGCGTTCGTCCCAATGATCTTTTAATAAACCAAGAGCCACCGTCTGTTTCCAGACGTCAAAGGTTAGGCCAAATGACAGGTCTTGGGCGATATTTTTCGCGACTTGCATCAATGACGGATACGAAACCAGCGAGTTTGTGACACTCCGATAAGACCAACGCTCTATCGCCCCGAATAGATGCCGCGAACGGCCCGACTCCATAGCTCCAAAACCCACCCCGTCTAATAGAAGGTCGTCGCCGTCTCCCCTCTTGACCGTAGTCTTCTCGCCGTGAAGACGCCAATGCGTGCTCGTATCGGCCTCGGGCAAAGGGTCCGTCTCGATTATGGGCAATAGTGCTTCTATAACGGGATTCAATGGTTTCCGGAAATCTGCTGGTTTATTTCGCTGCGATATTTATGAGTTCAGTGTCACCTGTACCTACAGGAGAAAAGCTGCGGTGATCTAAATTTTCTGCGACCTTACTCTGCCCGTATTCTCTGCCGCTGATATTTGTCCACACGAGCGACTCGGGCAAGTTGTACAGCTGATCGCATTCGCTACAATATTCGATATCGTCAAAACGATTTTCAGAATGCGCTGATCGCAAACCCTCGTATGCGTCGCCACCAACCACCTCTGCTATCGTCTGGTCATCTAAATACCCGAGTACCGCCTTGGAATCTTGTCCCAATACCATGCAACAAGCGACCACGGCACCCGCATGTCCATCCAATCCTCCGGCTCTGACTTCTAAGAGCGGCGAGAACGGCCGGCCACATGAGCGTTTTTCCCGAGCCAACGCCATAGTATCGCGGTGATAAGGCACTTCTTCTTCGTATGATCCCGACCAGTTGTGCATCAACCAAATTTCCGACTCCGCGCCGACGTATTCGGTCCAGTTTTTCCGATACAGTGCAATTTCCTCGTCTCTTTTATTTAGGTCGGTCACGAGGTGATACATATGCACCTGGGTCTTGGCCTTCTTTGCATTGCGGCGTTCTACGAACATGCGCACGTTGTCTCGAACTCGATCAAAGGCTTTAGGTTTCATCCAGCGCGCGTAGGACTCTTCATCATAACCAATCGCCGAAATGCGCAGCAAATCCAAGCCAGCGTCCAACAACTCGTCCGTGAGATTCTCTTCTAGCCTGAGTCCGTTGGTAAAGGATACAGTTGTTACGCCCCGCTCTTTTAAATAACGGACCATTTCCGGCATATGCTTGTTGAGTGTGGGTTCGCCAGACCCATGTAGCGAGGTAGATTTCAGGCCGTATTGTAACGCATCGTCGACGATTTTCTTAAATAAGTCGAAAGACATCGATTCCAAAAACGGCCGCTCGCGTCCCCAGGCTTGTGGGCACATCTCACATTTGTAATTGCAGGCGCCATGGATCTCGAGGTCCAGCTGATGGATCTGAAGCTGTTTTGGTATGGGCATAACACGGGCTCCTTATTAACTGGACCTTGTAACGTTCGAATAAAAATGCTCCCACCCCCCGCGGCTGAGCACGTATTCCTGGATCTTCACCATATCTTCCGGCACATCTACAGCCGGTGGTGTAGGGGGCACCTTCACGAGCACAATCGGGTCACCATATTCCAAAAAACGATACATCTCAACCCGTTCGGATCGCTCCAATGGCCCCTGTGCGCGCTTGGCAAAGCGATCTAGAACACCGCGCTTAAAAGCATAGAGTCCCAGATGGCGAAATCTATCGACCTTAGCACCCCAAGAAAACGGAAGCGGATGGCGAGAAAGACACATCAACCGATTGCGCTGATCACATATAGCTTTAACCACATTCTTATTGTCTATATCCTCGTCTGCCAACGGACACGCCGCGTTGGCCACTAACGCGTCAGCATCGGCACTCAAACCCCGCACCAATGCATCGATACAGCCTGGATCGATTAGTGGCTCATCCCCCTGAATATTTACCACTTCGGCAAGTTCTAAGGTTCGACAAACTTCGACGACTCGGTCCGTGCCCGTCATGTGCTCGCCTTCTGTCATGACGACTTCTATATCGTAACCCTTGCTCACGGCGACGATGCGCTCATCATCGGTCGCCACCACTACACGCCCTACCGTCGTCGCTTCAGCCGCACGCCGGGCTGTGCGCACCACCATAGGCACCCCGCCTATATCAATTAGCGGTTTCCCCGGAAAGCGCGACGACTCCCAGCGGGCGGGAATAACAGCAGTATAATTCAAAGGCCGAGCAAATGCTTGAGAGCGGTGTGGAGGTGGAGCAATCCCTTAAGGTGCCCCTGCTGATCGACCATGGGAAGATCTAAAACGTCCATCGTTTCCATAAACGACACAGCATCCCCTAACGTCATATCCGGATTTACAGTTTGGGGGTTGCGCGTCATATGGTCGGCTATATCTTCAGAAAATAACGCCGCGATCGGACGGTGATCACGCAACAACATCCTGCGAATATCCCCATCTGTAAATACGCCGACTAATAGCCCATCACCATCTACAATGCAGGATATACCAAGGCGTTTCTTCGACATCGCCTCCACTGCACTGCGGAACATATCAACGGGCCGCAAAACCACTATCTGCTCTAAAGGTAGAGCTACGTCCCTCACTATAACAGAGGAATTAGGCATCTCGATTCGCGTGCTTTCTCCGAATTGCGCTTCTAGTTTGCTTCTGACTAAGAAAAGTAATATCCCACATAAAGGCCAGCCTGAAGAAGGCGCAGCTCAAACGAACTGGCTGCGCTATCTACCTCCATCTTGGGCATATTCATAATAGGCAAGTGGCTTATCCGCGCGAGCTCTCATACCGGCTAATATATATTCGCAGAGTCGGATATCCTCTTCCCTTTTAACGATGATGGCAGACTCTCGACTCACGGGAAAGAAACCCATCTTGCCAAAGAGTAGAGCATAGCCCTTCTCGGCATACGTCGACAGAAAACTCTCCGTTTTCCAAACCATCAGCGAATAGACAAAGCGCTCAACCGAATCCAGATCTTGCGTGCGAGCGAATTGCTCTTCCACGTCGTAGTTGAGCGGCTGCCCGCGAAAATTACAATGCACTTGCTCTTCTCGGACGGTCATCAAACTATCCAGACCCTCCTCGACAAAGTGCTCTAACACTCGCCGCACTTCTTCGCTGGGCTGCAAGGGCGCAATCGAGTTTACCCAAGCGACACAATCCGTTGGGTTGTTGAGCATAAAGTCGTGCACTACATCATCTGAACAGGCCTCTGAGGAAGCTAGTTCCTCTGGCCGCTGATAAAATTCAATGCCGTAGCGCTCGGCAATCTCAGCAAAGACTGAGCTTTCCGAATTGATTGCAATACGATCAAAAACACCCGCACTTTTGGCCGCGATAATAGCGTGACCAATGAGTGGTTCATCGCCCAGTAGGGCGAGATTTTTTTGGGCCAAACGCTGGCTACCCATACGCGCCGGTATCATCGCCGTAAGATGCTTTCCATTCAGCATGTCGCGTTTTCTTCCTCGGTTTTAAGGCCGCAAATTAGCGGCGAATGAGAAGCCCCAAGCCGTCTTCCCTAGACGTCAGAATATCAAATTCATACTGGGCGAAAAAACGGTTGCCAAAACCGCGGCCTCCGACCATAGCGAGAAAGTCTTCGATCGCGGTCAATATACCCTGCTTAGGACCATCTATCTGATCGGCAGGGATAAACGTCGGGTCGTAATACTCGTCTTTGCGCGCATTGGTAGTTTTCGCCACATCGTGCAACACGATGAGCGTGTTCTTTTTGGCATATCGATGGATAAGCAATAGCTCGGTAATTACAGTAAAGTAATTGTGGTCACCGTCTACTAGGTAGGCGTCAAAAGACTCGACCTGAGGCGACACGAAATAGTCGAGGCTGCGCATCTTCAGACAGGACCAGTGGCGCTGCAAACCCTCGGCAAAAACCGCCTCGAGCCCCTCTGGTTTTATCTGCCAATTATCGAAGTGTTCCTGCCCTCTCTTGTATTTGTAACTCTCCATGCCCTCTCGCACATCATCGGGCAATTCGCCGATCCAATCGACTGGGTCAAGGGAAGTCAGCGTCGCCCCTTCTCTATCGCACCACTTCAATATGTTATACGTATTTTTTCCGTGCAGTACGCCAATCTCCAACAACCTCTTAGGACGATACTTGGTAAAAACTGGATCTATAAACTCATCAAAAAGTCTATGCATGTCTCCTTATACACCTTTATAAAATCCTTCGAACTCTCTTTGTTTTGCCTCTATCTTGCGCCGACTGACGCAAGATCTGAAGCCGCGCATTGTCTAACGAGTTCCTCTACTGGGGTTATTTGCTCTGGCGCATAGCGCAGGTAGTCGAAATCCCGCGAACTAAGGTCCCCGATTTTACCGAGCACGCGCCCCAAGCCATCGACCAAATCACCCGCACTGCCTATGGCGTATAGCGGCGAAAGGGGCAGATCTTCTCCGGACTGATAAAAGGGAGCCTCTATATGTTGATAGCGCCCTTCGCCGCCGTAGAACAACACGGGCACATTATTCAGCAGCGCCTCTTCTACTGTAGTAGAAGAGAAACTGACCATTAGGTCTGTAAAGCCGAGTACGTCGAGGAAAGGCTCGTCTACGCTGAGCAGCACCTTGTCAGAAAAGGGAACGAGCGCTTTTAGATCTTCTGTCCCCACGAGCTCAGATGGGCGAAATTTCACGATCAGCAACACATCCGACATCGCTTCTACGGCCGCGGCAAGTTCGGCAATCGCCTGCACGTATTCATTGCCCGTTTCGTATATATAGAACCGTGAATTTTCACCACCTTTCGGCGATCCAGCGTGTACGACGACCTTCCCCTGCCAAGCTCCGAGCAATTCCCTGCGCAGTGGCTCGGAACGTTCTGGGGCAATGGCCGATCCCCACAACAGAGGTCCAGTTCTCACTGGCGTACTCTCAGTAGGAAATATATCACAATGAGCTTCGGCCTGCGGTGACTGTAGTGCCAAATGGGAAAAGGGCGACTGCATCTTACCGATAGTGTGTTCGCCCCATTCAACTTTTTCTGGGCCTGATTTAGGAACGACATGCGAACCGTGGGAAATCATCACTCCGGGAATTCCCATGCGGCGACACACGGCTCCGATCAGTCGGTCTTCGTCTCTATCGCCAGCCGACAACACCATGCGCGGTTTGGTCTCTTTAAGTATAAACTCTATTGCTTGCGCACTCCGATGCATATCGGCGATAAATGGAGCAATACCGCCGCGAATCTTAGCCGCTACCATCTTCGCGATGCTGACTCCCGCATATTCAAACTCGCCTTCTTCTAACTCGACTGCACGGGCGACTTCTTCTAGCTTTTCGAGCAGATGCGTATGACCGGCTTCGTCGATGGGCAGTGATTCGGCCAAATGCGACAGGCTAAAATTCCCCGCGAATTCCCGACCGCCGCAACCATCGAGCAAAAAAGTAGGCGCATCAATACCCCGTGCCACTAAGTGCTCAATTACAGTGCCCATTCTGTAATGATGGTTCGTCGCGATCAAAGGCCGCGCCGTAGCGGCCGCAGCTGCGCGTATAATTTGTTCGAGTTGAACTCGCCGGTATCGCCTCCAGAAAGGGCGCAGGCGCTCTTTGAGACCGCCCCATATGGGTTCAACCGCTTGGCTGCTCGCCGCAAGCCCGGTAAAGCCACACCCGGCATTCTCGGCAAACGCAGCTGTAAGCTGCCCCAAACAACCATCTTGCGCAGCGACATGACGCTTGGCATAAGAAATATGCGCAGGTATAAAAGCTCCCAATTGCCGTGGCTTGTAGTGTTTGGCAAAGACTCGATTGAATTCGAGTAACCACAGATAGTGATTGAGCGCATAATAAATGTACCAGACCGCAAGCCCGGCTTCTCCTTCATTCAGATCGCCCAATTCGGGAAAGTGAACCCGCGCGCGGAACCACTGTGTCATACGTCCCGACAACAACGCGAGGTCACCGCGTTGCTTTTTGCTTATTCGTCCGACCTCGGTATCAATGCGCTCAGGCGCCACACCTTGCTTTAAAAGATAGCCCCGCGACCGGGGATCGAGGGCGACCCAAAGCGTTTCGTCACTATCTTCACAGACTACTCCGGCCTCTACCGACCAAGTATCGCAGAAATACATTTTTCCAAATCGGCTACTCATCGTTTTACCGCACAATAAGAAGGTGGCATCGGCGCTTGGGCGAGGTCTTCAAATTCGATTACCTTGTCGTCTCCCCAGCGCTCGCGATAGCGGCGGTTGGCTTCACGCACGACTTGCTCGCGCCCTAGCCCGTCTTGAAAACTTTGTAAGCACCAGCGCAAGTAGGAGCCCATGCGTTCTTCGGCACCACCATCGCGAAAGGGATCGAGCAAGTCGATATATTCGCTCCAATCCCCTAAACCCGAGTGTAATTGCGGATTGTCCTTGTACTCTTTAAGTGAATTGAGCAGACGCTGTAAATCATCAAAAATTAGACGGTCGCGCCCCCAATCGTAATAATCATACGAGTAGAGGCGGGTAATATCGTAGTGAACACCCCTCGCCCCGGCAATGACCGCCTCGGCCACCGCAGATGAAATACCGATGCCGACGACCATATCGGCCCCCCCAGAGACCTCCGATGGCAAACGCCCCCGCTCATTGGGCAGGCGCACGCAGCGCCCCGTAGCTACGGCGCGCGCGAGCAGGTCCTGCACATCGGGCAATGCGGCCAGAACGTGCGGCTTTTTGGATTTAATCAGCAGACCGAAAGACTCATCCTCAAGTACCCATTCGAGAAAAGCACGGTAGTATTTTTCCATAGCATCACTAGAGAACTGACTCTCTATACTGTGTACATTGTCGTATAGTGCGACGCAGAATTGAGCACCTCGTTCTTCGAGTTGCTTCCTTAAATCGCGCCCTACGGCGCGATTTCTCTCAAAAGATCCATCGTTCGGATAGCCGATAATTACCGCGCAGCCCGTCTGACTAAAGGTTTCTTGTAACGGCAATTTGCAGCGCGCACTCCAACTGAAGTAAACGTCAAAAGGGTAAAAACCAAATGATGGCCCGACCAAACCGAGTTCCGAACGCTGCCGCCCTATAGTCAGGGCATTGCCCTCCATGGTACAAGCGATCGTCTGTGCAATATGGGCCGTTTGCCCCTCTCCAGGAGTAAAGTGTGCGCGCGCGTTACTCCGACGAAAAAAACTCTGCCAATAGCTGACCTTGCCCAATAAGTCTCGTGCTATTTCAAAGCCCAACTTTTCGGCCAACGAGAGCCCTGAAGGCCACCCAGAACTCGCTTGGACCAAGTGCTCAGCGAGTGTATTATCTCCGCAGAAATGATGCTTATCATCCGCGAGGCCGCGTTCCAAATAACCTTCGCTAAAAGTGACCCAGCCCATACCGTCCTGCTCTATTTGCGCCAAAACCGATTCCGGTACGGGCTTGTCGGTATTATTATCGGGTGAGTTAAAATAGAGTAGGATATGCTCTGGAGAGATGCCGCTCTTGGGAAACCAATTGAGTTCCGAGCGCCGCGACCGGTCTATGCCCTCGACATAGTGCACAACTAAAGTGTCTGCGCATTCGCCCTCGACCCCCTTCTGCCTAGGAGAAGTGCCGGCCTCCAAGCCCGCACGTTTATTTTTCACCTTTTGCACGAACGGCTTGAACAGCACTCTGTACACTTTCTTGGCCAACTCTAGATAACCCGCGCTGTTCAAATGCAACGCGATCTCACGATCGGGCCAGTGTAGGATTAGCATCTCTTTTACCAGCGATCGACTCACGCTAATTTGTGCCAACTCCGCCGGCAGATCATAGCCATTTTCTTTTATCCAGCGCGCCCGACACAGCTTCTTTATCACAGGCTGTATTTCTTCCCACATGGCCTTCTGCACGTACAAATCGACGAGACTGCTAGGCAAAATCCCGCGTGCAAACTCTACGCTACGCGTATGAGCAACGTCGTCAAAGATCGAATCTACTACCTGCTTAGTCAGAGAAAAGAGTTGCTGGCCGACAATCGACTCTCCCGACGCGTCGTACATATCTCCAACGTTTTCGGGAGGGAGCGTTTTGCAAATTCCGGCCTGCAGGTCCTGTATCATATCGCCGTTATTCGCCCTTAAGAAGGTCTTTATTGGCGATGTAGTTTCTATCCCAGTTATCAGACTTTAACGGATCCAGCGGGTATTTTTGCACGCCGGACCCCGTAATGGACCACGTCCTGAAGGCATCGCGCAACAATTCACTGCTCATCAACTTCTCTAGCGCGAGATCGAACACTTCCCGTGATACTTCTGGCCCTTCTCTCTCTATGCCCAAAGCCTCCATCTGCTTTTTCCCGAGCCATTCACAAAGAAACAGGTCATCCGGTTCGATCAGATCTCGCCAACGACCAACCGGGTTCTGGTGTTTGGCAACTTTGTCAAAAATCGACGTCTTGCGGTTCTCCCACGGCCTCCATCCATTACCGTGAAACTCTACCCAGTTATCTTCGTTCAGCATCCCCTCTTCGAATTCAAGGTCGAGAAAGTCACACCAGTCGCGCGCGGTTTTTTCGGGGTCTGCCTTGAGCTCTTCGAAACGGATACCGCAAAAGCGATCGGGATATTCTTTCTGATACCGCACGAAATGATCCATGGCGTGAATGGCGTCAAATAGAGCGATCAGGTAATCGCTGCCCGGCGCAAAAGTGAGCTTCTTAAACGAGACCAGAACATCGCGCAAGTCGCGTATGATGAGCAACGCCTTGCCGTTGGGAAACATTTCTAAAAAGGCGGGGATTCGCGTCCAAGACGTATTCTCCATCTCCCCGATAATCGGCGTGTCCTCTCCATCGAGCAACTGGCCGAAAACAGTTCGATATATCGCGTCGTGACCTACCGGGCCTTGCCCGAGTTTATCCATGCAGAGTGCCACGTCGAACTCAACTTCAAACCGACTGCCCAACCTCAGAGCCAACTCGCGCAGCATTCCTTCCACGTTGGCCTCATTGAGCGGCATAAAACGCTCATAGCAGTACAGGAAAAACTTCACCTTATCATTTAGCATTGCTATCTTGGAGTGAGCATTTAACATGCGACTAGCGAGCGCCGATCCAGACCGGAACGGCGTAGACATAAATATGTATTGCTTCTCATCACTCATAATCGGCCCAATTTTCTTATCCGTGTGTTTTAGTTTGCTCTTGGCGGATCGCACTCAGTCTCGCCTGAGTGATCGGAGCGTTCAAATCGTCTATCGTATCTACCTCGACCCAGCCGCCGTCGATAAAAACTGGCACCACGGAGTGTCCCCGATTAATAACCGCCTGTAATAAATCCGTCATATAAGCTTTCTCCGGCGCTCTGCCGTTGATACTAACCCCGCTGCTAACCGCCTCATCGAAAACCTCTTCTAAGGCCTTTAAACCTCGCTGGGTAAATTTCATCAGACCTATATATTGCCCCTGTATCTCATCCATACTCTTAGGCTTTTGGCCAATATCGACTATGCGACCCGCCCCGTCGATGCGCAGCGTCTCTAGGTCCTCTAGCGGGTCTTCGTAGCGCTCTTGCCAGTACTCGTGCCAGAGGCGATCAACCACCACAGCAATGTCCGCGCTCGATTCATCTAACGCCCGTAGAGCGTCGGCGCCATACGCTATATCTCCGTAAGAAACAACCAGGTCCGCATCGAACTCATCCCGGGCACAGAACAACGTCCATACCATATTCGTCTCGGCAAAGGCACTATTGGTATAGTATCTGGCACCGGGCCGTTCTAAGCGGTCGGCCAAATAACCCTTGATAAAAACGATATCGCCATACTGCTGTTGCCTGAGGATATCTAACTGATAATCGATAAGAGGTTGACCGCCGGCATCGATCAGACACTTAGGTCGATCGAGTGTCAACGGGTGCAACCTGCTGCCTTCTCCAGCAGCTAGTATCAGCGCCTTCTTGTTATTTTTCATAGGGTGACAGTTCATTTTTTCCCGCGACATCAATCGATATAATTATCTTCTTCAAAGCTGTATTTTCTCTCGTTTAACACGATAGACACCTCAGGCCTGAATGATGCCTCGACGTCCAATTCGCCCGCGCTAACTCCGCCAATTTTCTGGGGAGCAGCCCCTTCTGGCAACAACTCCACAAGCAGACCGGCTTTATACACTTCTCTGTAGGGGATCGGGTAATAAACCGTCGATGGCTTTGTCATGGGGTAACCATAAATAGATATTTTCTGAGCATTGACCTGCTCTGTGCAGCAAAAGTTGACGATCTCCTTGAGGTTTTGCACGACAAAGGGGATTCTCACATTGCTATCCAGATAATAGAAGTACGACAAGTCGCGATCGGCAATGGTCGCGCCCTCTAGGCGAAGACTCAAAGTCACAAATATATAACGCTTGGCGACGTAACTCATCGACATCAGCGCCTTTTTCCAGTCGAGAATATGTTGAAAATACGAAAACATAGAAGCGCCATCATAGGCATTGGCGTCGGCGCAGTCCTCTGGAAAAGAGCCGCATAACAGCTTGACGTCATCGTACCTCTGCAAACCGTATTTTATCGCCCCCTCATCGACATCTATGCCGGTATAATCCAATACTGGGTTGATTTCTTTCATCACGCGCGAGATCGCCCCAGAAGCACAGGCTATGTCCAGCACAGATTCGCACTGGGGCAAGAATTCGCCCAGAAAATGGGTCTCGGAGGGAAATAGGTTGCCCAGTTTCTCTTTCCTACTCGCGTATCGCTCCCTGTTTGCATCCGTCACAAAAGAGGTGTCCATCAAGTCAAACTCCTTCGCATATTGCGAGATTAAACGTGTTTATTTGCATGCCAAATCGCACCGAGAACAAGTCGTAATCAATTTGCGGATTGGCCGCGCACGACCGTCTCGAAGAATGCGACATCCGCCGCCCTCGGTTTTCGATACCTTTCGGGATGCCACATAATACCCCAGTGGGAATGCTGCTGGTGGCAAAAGGCCTCGACACTATCGTCTCCGGCAAAACCCAAAGGGCGAATGCCCTCCGCTAAATCTTCCCGGTGCATTCCCACTCCGTGATACGAATTGACCTGCATTTCGCCATCTTGAGGCCAGGCATCGACAAAACGTACAGAATGATCTCGCCTCACGTGCCCTTCGACGCGACGGAGTCGCCCTCCATGATAGACGTTGAGCGCCTGCATCCCCCGGCAGACCCCAACAACCGGCCATTCTTCACTCAGACTCGCAGTCAACAGAGTCGATTCAACTCGGTCTCGTTCAGGGGCCAGGTCATCTTGTAAAAGCAAGGGCTGGGCATCACCGCCATCAATCGTCTTCATCGCAGCAGATATATTGTTACCGCCGGAAAGAATTAACCCCTGAACCCCCAATTTCTTTGCGTAACTCCCGGGGTCTGGGTGACTATTGGGAATGACCAGCACTTCAAAACCACAGCGCGCCAAAAAAGGAAACCACGCCTGATCCAGCGTATCCAAGCGCTCGTTCCGACTCGGATCGTCGTACACCCTCTGCGTGATACCTATCAGCATTTCGCCCTTGCTTTTGTCAGCGGAGGATCGCCAGATGTTTTAACACGGGATGAATGATGTAAAATGTATCCCCCCCCTTGTTCTGCTCGAGATCGTACTCCCACTTCTCCCCATTGGCCACATAGCGCTGGACAGTCTCGATGAGAACTTGTGCTCTAAAGAGCGAGTCGTATATATAATCGATTTTTGTCTTGTCTTCAGGAGGCGGGAAAGTGCGGCGCAAGAGGACGGGGCCACTATCGATTTCTTCGTTGAGAAAGAGAGAAGATGCTCCGCATAAATCCTCTTCTAACAAGCTGTAGTAATTGGTCGTGCTTCCTTTGTAATCAGGCAAAAAACCGCCGTGCACATGTAAAAACTCAATCCCTATACTCAGGATAGAAGGCTTGAGAATCACCCCACCAAAACCCGAATAAATAAAGACCGATTCTGTCCTAGACTCCAACAGTTCCACTACGTGGGGATCGTGCACGTCCTTGGTCGCCAATGCCACGTGATCTATTTGCCCCGCCAAGAGCGTTTCTTCGAGTGATTGCTCGGGATGAAATCCGGCCGGCGCCACGGGCTTCCCAATAATTGAAGGAGCAGGTTTACCCTTCTCCTTCGTCTCAAAACCGCTCTGTCCGGGCATCTTGCCAGTCTCGGTATCGGGCCTGAGCACGAGGACAAAATTGGGACATAAGCCATCCCGCACTAACGCCTGGAGATACGCTTTTGATCGAGCTGTATCAGCGGCAATCATGCCGATCTCACTAAGCCTCATCTCGCCCTTCCCCATTCGGCATTAATTGTCTGATCGCCATCTGTTCCAAAAAGAGAGAGAAATAAACTGGCAACACGAGGTCGGCTTCGTCTCTTTTATAGTCTCCCACAGCCGAAACTACCGTATCGTTCATTTTTAAGAGCACATTCAGGTAGTTCAATTTGCGAAAACGCACATAACAGGCGGCCATAAGCAGCGCGCATAAAGCATAGAGAGCAAACCCATCACAACCGCCTCGCCCTTTGCGGAATCCAGCCAAATAAGCGGCGTAGAGTTTTTTAGTCACCTCAAAGCGCTGCATCAAACGCAATGCGCACTTGCCAAAGGCTTGCTCATTTATAGCCTCAGACCGAACCAGCCAAGCCAGTAAACTCTCGACGAGTTTTCTAGTATCAATCCTCTCGTCGAAGCGGAAATATTCTGGCTCGTGCAGAGATAGAGAAACCATAAAGTCGTGCGGACCAGCATCTAAACCACACAATTCGCGCAAGGCCTCTCGAGAAATACCTTGGGGGAATGTCTGTAACTGGCCAAAGGTCTCACGAGCCAACACATCCGCAGTCTCTAAGCCAATACGACAAGTCAATCGCGCCAAATCACCGACTTCACACAGATCGAGGACAGCAGTTCCCATCTCACTCAAGGCTTCGGCGCGCGCCGCAAAATACGCATCTATAAACGGCTGTCCATCATAAGGGGTATACATATACTTATGCGGAGAGACAATCCGATTTTCGGTGCTATAGGGATATTCAGCGTTCATTTTTTGCCCACAGCGATAGCTGCGATCTTCTCAGCATGAGCCAGTAACGCACCGAGCTCACCGCTATTGTCGATAGTCAAATCCGGAGCTTTCGGAGGCACAAATTCGATATCCATACCGACGACACTATTGATTTCCCCCGCTATCGCCTTCTGATAAATGCCCTTTACATCCCGCTCGATGAGTTGCTCAATGGGCGCAGCGATATATACTTCGTAATAGTTTGCAATATTCTGGCGGTTCCACTCCTGAGATTCGTGAAAAATAGAAAGGATAGAACAGACCACAACTATTCCTTGATCGTGCAAGAACTTACACAAGTTACATATCCGTTGAGCATTTTTCATTCGGTCACTCATCGAATACCCCAAATCATTGCCGAAGACCTCTCGAATTACATCTCCGTCAATAAATACGGCATTGTCTATAGTGTCTTTTATATCGGCAAAGACCTGACGGGCCAACGTAGTCTTGCCAGCTCCCGAAAGACCTATTATCCATACGACCATTCTACAGCCTCCTCAGAGGGGCAGGACGAGTTCACTGCCGCAGTCAAGAGCCACTTCAGACGCGACCGCAAAGCAATTAAAGAGCTGTTCTCCGCAACCTATTGCAGCGGGTATATCCATTTCTGCACAGCGAATAGCCATATGCGAATTAGCCCCGCCGTATTTCGTAATGAGCCCGGCAATCGGATAAGTAAAGATCCAGTCGTAGCCTGGGTCCGCGCCTTCGATGAGCACTATCTTGCCCTCCAATAGGGGCACGCGCTCCTCTTGCTCCACCAATAATATCACACTAGCGCGAACACTTTTTTTCGTAATGAAATTAGGGCGGGAAACCAATATGGGAACGACGCCGACGTCTTCTGCCCCGGTAATTAGATAGGGCAGCCTAATCGCTTGGCTTATTGCGTAGGACTCTCGCGTGTCTTTTACAATCGCACGCAGGTGGTCATCCTGTGGCACGAGCGCAGTCTCCGTCAAGGAGCCCAAGATGTCCCATAGAGAAAGGTGCGATAATTCTTCTCTGCTCAAGCCCAACCGCCCGCCCCACAGTGCGATGATCTCAATCGCATCGCTCAGGTTGTGCGTAAATTGCAGCTTGGCGTATTCCCTGCCTTCAATGGCCGCGCCGATAAATTCAAACAAACCCGCCGCGTCGAAAGCATACCCCTCCTCAATTAAGAAGGTATCAATCGCCTCTAGGCGCTCCAGACTAATCACATCTTCGACTGCGTCATGCGGCTTGGAATCTTGGCGATTGAGGTCGTTAACCACGATCTCTTCAAAACGTTGATCGTAGCGTTTCGAAAGAATATTATAGGTGCCGGGGCGCAAGTGCCCATACTCTTGCAAAAGCAAATCCGCGCTTATTTTTTCCGCCTGAAAATCTTCAACTTTTTCGAGAAAGCTAGAAAGCACGGTCTTTATCGACTTGCGAAAAGCCAACGCTTCTTCCTCGCCAAGCAAGCCAACTGCAACGAGTGACCGCAATAGATCCTCGCCAATGAAATTGCACCGTGCCAATATGGAAAAAGGTAAGGTTCCGTAGTCTCGCCCCTCTTCTAAGAGAGACCGTACCAAGAACAAGAGCTCGCGGTTTTCCAACTGCGAAAGATCTACTTCACATGCCTTTCGCATGGAGACCATCTCCTCTACGCGCTCGAGTTGTATTTCAATTATTCTACCTTGCTTACAGACAATCGAATTCGTCAGGTCTTTTAAGCTCTTCTTAAAAACCCGATACTCCCCCTCGCTCAGCCCCCCCTCCAACAAGATCGGTTTGACTCGAGTATCCAGATCAAAAGAATGAACGGTCGTCGCAATCTCAAACTCCACTTTGTCGTGCAGTTCTGGATTCGCCTCCAGTGTATCCAACCAGAGGTCGACCAGCTTCTCTCCGATATCTCGAGGCAAATCGCTGGGCAAAAAGGAGTTAAAACTATTCCTCACGTCGATATAAGGGCGCCCCCCCAAATTCACCATGAGCGGTTGCTTACGTAAATTGGCGTATCCCATCTGTCCGCGCGCCTCTGCCCAGATGCGATCCGTAATCAGATACTGGTACAGTGATCTCGCCAACATGCGCGGGCAAACACCTATCATTTCAGCAGGATTCCAGTCGGGCATAATCCCCCATAGCGACCGTCCTCCGAGCACGCCACCCGCTAATTTACGGCGCTCGTCGAGAAAGACGACAATCTCTGCAATAGCAGCATCGACCTTGTCGGATCGTTCTCGATTCCAATTGTCTTGGACCGGCAACCTGCGGACCTGAAAAATATAGACCTCTCCATCTTGGGTAACGGCAAATTCGATATCCAAGCCGGGAAAAGAGACTAAGTCTTCAACTTCTTTCACAGAATCCAATAGCGATCTAAAACGGGGGGAATGCACCTGGTCCAATGCACCCCGGTGAACAAGCAAGGTGCGAATTATGTCTCCAGTGCCCGATGTCACAGTATCTGTTTGCCCAGTAACATCATCGTAATTGATGACATAATAAGGGCTTCCAGTGTTTAAGTCCTGCGTAAAAATGACGCCGCTCATCGAAATATCGGTGACCATCGGCTGCACCAACACCTGGGAACGCAGGTGCACGCTCGAATCGGCTTTACCGTAGGATTCGATCACCCGGTTTACATTTTTCACCAACCGCTCTTCCGAATCAACTGGCACATCTCCAATAGAGTGATACCATCCCGCCATAGTCGAATCGTGCGCGTCCTCATTTAGAGCGCTACTGCGAATGATGATATTGCGGCCGGCAAACTCAGCCCGAATGCGATCTGTGCAGCCGGATGGATTTTTCTGCCACTCCTCCACAGTAAACACCACGCTCTGACAAATTTTGCTCTTGCCAATCTTCTCTCGCAGGAGGTCGAGCGTCTCCGCCTTAGTGCCAAACTTAAACATCTATGCCGACCTTCCTCGCCACACCTGCCCGCCAACCCCCGGCCACTTTTCTACTGCATAGCGATGCCCTATCACTCGTCGACCTTTACAACCTGCACATGCGTATTGCCGAATTGATCGTTTGCAGCAATCCCCAGCACCTCTACATCGTCGGGAAGAATGCTCTCGGCATCAAAGGTATAAAACCACTTCTTCAGCGATACGTCGAAATCGAAGTTGTCGTGCACGTAGCGATTCGATTTCATCTTGATCGCTAAAAATGGCTGAGGGCCGAAGACTTGCCCAGCCTTCGTATTGACAGTCAGGAGCATAGACCCGTTGCCCCGTTCTAATGCGCAATCCAACTCCACTGTTTCATTGGTGAAGTTTTTTCCATAGGCAACTTTCTGAAATGCCTCTTTTGCTTCGGCAAATTCAAAACGCACATCGGGATACTTTTTTACAGACTCGGCGACCATTCGGCGGACCTCGTCAACTTCTCTCGACAGCTCTCTAAAATCGTGAGCTGCAATTCCCATCAGAGTCGGCAAACCTTCATTGGCGCGCGAAAAAGCTTTATCCACTTCGCCTTGCGTCAGGTTGCACAAGCGATTGAGGGTATTGAGGGCGCGGGCGATCCAGCGCCGGCAGTTCCCTGGGATCTGGTAATGATCATGGCTAGGGTGATATATAGACCAATCATCGGGAGCCAGCCTCCAGTCGGCACTGCGCCCGTTGGCAAAGTCTAGTTGCACCTCTAAATTCGGGTCTTGCACAGACATATTGGTGATGTCAAAAGGGATCCACTGCTCTAAAAACAAGTGGCTATCAGGCCGTTCCGCCTGAAAACCAGCTCGATAAACCGATGGGAACCAGTTTCGCTCGATAATTCTCCGGCATAGCGTCTCATGCAAATGAGGAGAGTTGACGTAAGATGTTGCACACCTATGGGCATCGCGATAGGCCGACATGGGGTGAAAATGCCAGTGGACCCCATCTTCAGTAGAATTCGTCTCGGCAATCATTGCCCGATAGTGGTCGTATATATTGTGATAACCAATATCTCTGCGCCGCGGGTTCTGCAGATAGTCGACATGATCCAAGCAGAACCAGTTAAAAATCCAACCGTCTCCGTTAGAGTCTACCATCTTTTTCCGAAACGCTTCGCCCATGACATTGCTGAGCATATCGTCAATCTTGTCCCAAGTATCCTTATAATCCATCAGGTGCCCGGAAAAGGTCTGGGCTATGACCTCTTCGAGCCCCCCCAAATCGAGCTCTTTCCTAGTGAGCTTCTCGAAGTTTGCTCGGGTCGGGTCGAGCTCGACTCCGTACAAGTCGCGCAGTCGCTCAAATTTGGCGTCGAGTGATTCATACAGCGGTCCCTCTGCATCTATACAATGAACGATATAGACGACTTTCTCATCTTGACTCATAGCAATCTCATTCCGCAAATCCGAAAGGGTTAAAAATTATAGGTGTTCATATTTCATCTTTGCGCTGGCCCAACTCGCACAAACGCTCTACGACGCGACCTTGTTGCTGGCCCAGCCCAACGGAGCAAGGCAAGCTAATGGCTTGCTCGTATATCTGCTCTGCGACCGAACAATCTACGTGCTGGGCACCCGAGTGAGCCGGGCTCAAATGCAAAGGCTGCCAAAGTGGTCGGCTTTGTATGCCGTCTTGTGCGAGTTGGTCAATTAGCCGTCGGCTGTCCATCCCATAAAGGTCGGCGTCGACCAACAAGGTAGAGAGCCAACAAATACTAGAGGCCCATTGGGCTTCACGCATAAACCCAAGGCCGACCACCTCCTCCAATGCCTCGGCATAATTCAATGCTATTTTCCGTTTGGCAGCTATAAACTCCCCGATCTGCTCCAACTGGGCACACCCGACAGCCGCCTGCAAGTTCGACAAGCGGTAGTTAAAACCTATCTCCCCGTGGATATATTCCATGGAATCATTTTTGGCCTGTGTTATCAGGTATTTCGCCCGCCGCCCCCACTCTTCGTTATCGGTGACGATCATGCCGCCCCCACCTGCTGTTATCACTTTGTTGCCGTTGAAGCTAAAACAGGAAATATCACCGAGCATGCCCACTTTGCGATCCCTGTACGTCGCGCCTAAGCTCTCCGTTGCATCTTCCACTACAACCAAGTCGTATTTGCGGGCCATTTCGCCCATCGTATCGGAGTCTACAGGATGGCCAAGTATGTGCACTGGCAAGATAGCCTTGACTCGGCGCTTCGTCGTTTTGTTGCGCAACTCGCCATGCTGCCACTGACATTGTTCCTCGATGAAGTGCACCATTTTATCGATGCTCATCTGCCAGTGCATGGGTTCGGCGTCAATAAAAATTGGCCACGCCCCGATATAGCGAATCGCGTTGGCCGGAGCGATAAAAGTCAGTGTAGAAACCAGCACTTCGTCATCTGCTTCAACCCCTGCGACTTTCAGAGCAATATGTAGTGCAGAAGTGCCCGAGTTCGTCGAGACGGCGCTCTTAGCTCCAAGATAAGTCGAAATATCCCGCTCAAAGCGGTCGACGAAATCCCCGCCGGCAACCCATCCCCCATCTAGGCACTCTTTTATATAGTCCCATTCTTTCCCATGAATATGGGGTTCAGAGAGTGAAATGGGGCGGTGCTCGTTATCTGTTTTTTCAGGACACATAAGTACTGCTTCGACAAGTAATGGATTTGTTCCACACCGGCTCTATGCACCATTGCTCATCGGCTCTAAAACCAGCCGCATACCCCGTGGTCAAATGCAGTAGACCTCTGATAGTAATTCCCCAATTAGATATTCGACTAAACACTTCACTCCTCGAATCGATTTTGTCCACAGCCACCACTAACATCATCTCCGAATTCCCACTACAAACCAATTAAACTACTTCTATCAGATTGGAACTCGCTTTAAAAACGCTGAGAAATTGCGAGCACAAAAGCACATACCAGCACACAGGTCGACCACTTGTCACTCTTGGAATTTCCCCTTCTTCACATCTTGTTGGGCTTGTTCATAATCCACAGGTTGTCCGATGTCCAGCCAGTATTCGCGAATGGGGAAACTAACAACTGAGCGCTTCTCTACGAGCAAGTGGTTAATCAGATCCGTCATATCGAAAGATTCGCCATTAGGTATATATTTATATACGCTCGGCTGCAGCAAATAAATACCGGCGTTTACAAAGAACTTGAGCCACGGTTTTTCGGCCAGTCGAGTCACGGCTGTCCCCTCGCACTCCACTACTCCATAGGGCACCTGCAAGTCGTACTGACGCACTCCTACCGTTAGATCCGCCTTGTGCTCTAGGTGATAGGACAGCATCGTGCGATAATCGATGCCCGTGAGGATGTCCCCGTTTACTACCAGCATCGGTTCTTCAATCTCCCCCATCAGGCCGAGGGCACCCGCCGTCCCCAGCGGCAGGTCCTCACTGACGTAGTTCAACTCCACGCCAAAATCACTCCCATCGCCGAAATGTTCTATGATTTTCTCTTCTTTATAGTGAGTCGTGATATTGACGCGGTGAATTCCCGACTCGCGTAACTGATCTATTATTAATTCCAGCAGGGGCCTGTCACCTACGGGTAACATAGGTTTGGGCAAGTCATTCGTCAGTGGGCGCAACCTCGTTCCCGCTCCCCCCGCCATGACCACGGCCTGCAATGGCAAAACTTGGTCCGGCAACAGATTGTTCATAGTTACGAGATCGACGACTCGACCAGCTTCATTGACGAGTATTATTTGCCGTACCATACGCTCGTTCATCAACTCGATTAGTACGGAATGCTCGCTGCCTATTGGAGCCGTTATGGGCCGCGGAACCGGGGTCTGCCGCTTTTGTTCGAGAACGGCTTCGACCGTCTGTTCCAAACTGAGCCCAGCGAGAATAGCGCGCCGAACATCGCCATCAGTTACTGCATTGATGAGCTTGCCTTCCTCATCCACAATCAATGCTATACCCAAAGCTGCGTTTTGATCGATGCAGGCCATAACCTCGTGAATAGATGAAGAGGGTGAGAGACAGATTCCATCTATATTAGAATATCGAGTCATATCTAATACCCTCCGTAGTATTTCACTTGTCGACTCTGCGGAACGAACGGATCTTTTCGGCATGTCGACACTCGCAACACAGCGCCGATACTATTGCGCGTACAAAAAACTCTATAAATGCGAATCGCGCCCATCAAACCAACTCATCCCGCAGTTTCCAATCTCCGCTCTCACGGGTCCACAGATGCGGCGAACGAAACTGATCGCACAACGCCCAAAATCGATCCGGTTCCATGCCAATAAAATCCATGACCTCATCAAAATAGCGCAGTGGTTTTTCACCATCAAAGCGTTTGACTAGGGCAACCCCTTCTTCTCTGTTCAGATGCTTGTTGCGTATCTCCTGCGAAGCATCATAAGAAGCTCGCCCTAGGCCAAATTTGATAAACGTCGTATAGTAGTGCAGATCGTCTATCTTGTCATCAATGCTATTGTATTTACTATAAGTACCTTCAGAGCGAAATGGACGTGCCTGAAAGTTGACATGTTCAACGGAATAATAATAAGCTTCCTGTGGCGTCCACTTCGTATAATATCCCATATAGTGAACTTCGATTTTGGCTTTTTCGAGTTCGCGATAGTCGGGCGGCAAGTAGGACATTACATCATTTAGACACATGTCATGTTTTTCTAACAGTTCTGGAATAGGCATCCCAGCTAAATACACCTCGCTCAAATCCCCCATCGCGTAATAGGACTTGTCGCGCAGAGAATCCTGATTTTCTGCAATCGGGTTGCCGTATTCGGCCTCCGATTCACCGTAAAAGACCAGTGGAATCTGATATTGTGCCGCAATTTTGGGGGCGAGGTTCTTTTGCCCTAAAATAAAAGGTTGAAAGGGATGGAGAAGTTTCTCGGTCGACAACCGCGTCAGGAGTTGGTGCACTTTACCATTGGGCTTGAATGATATATTGTCAAACCCACCAATATCGAGCCAATTGTCGAAGTTGATCTTTCCGTAGTCTGTGTATAGCAACGGTGGCCATGTTATGGTCAAAGGGTGCATACCATATTTGTACTTCAGAATATGCGCAGCATAGACGCTGTCCTTGCCACCACTACCAGGAACAATGCAGTCGTAGTGACCATCATCGCGACGATATTGATCTAATAGCTTTAACAGCTCTTCTTCACGCTGCTGCCAGTTTATTTCATCCTTCTTATCGTTATAGCGGCAAGCATCGCAAACACCCTCTTCGTCGATATGCATATACTTGGCCCCAAGCCGTTCAGCAGTATGCTTGAATTCGGGCATTGAAGCAGGCCGCTGATTAGACATTACGCAACGCTTACAGAAAACAACCTTTTCAGGCAACCCGTAATACCGCTCCATTTCGTTCGACATTCAATCTCTCGTATGTATTAGATGAGCGAAACTATTATATATCTGTAGTCCCTGAGGACCACTTCTCTCTGGATGGAACTGAAATGCAAAGATATTGCCCAACCTCATGCCGGCACAAAATTCGACGTCCCCATATCTAGACATCGCCAGTACGACTTCCTTCGTCTCCGGATTTGCATAATAGGAGTGCACGAAATAGAAAAACGGTTCTTCATTTAATTCCATCAACGGGGAGTTGCCCCACGGGTCGCCTGCGGTTTCAAGAGGCGGCCTGTATATCCTATTCCACCCCATCTGAGGGATCTTTAGCTTTCGCCTCTCATTTTCCATTGCGGGAAACCGAAGTACCGTGCCCGGTATAATATCTAGCCCTCTGTGTTCACCAAATTCTTCACTCTCGGTAAGCAAGAGCTGCATACCGAGACAAACGCCCATTAGGTATTTCCCAGCATCTGCCAATTCGCGCAGTGGGCCGATCAGGTCGAGTTTATGCAATGCCTGCATGGCATCGCCGAATGCCCCAACGCCAGGCAATATTACGGCGTCCGCTGCCGCGAGATCTTTTCTTTCGGTCGTCACCTCGGCCTGTAGGCCTGCATTGAGGCAAGCCTGCTTGACGCTGAACAGATTCCCCAAACCATAGTCTACAACAGCTACTCGCTTTTTTTTGTCGAGCTCTGGTGCACTCTTTTTAGACACGGCAGGCAATCTTTCGTTCAACTAAACTCCGCTTGATATCGGCGATGGACGCGTCTCGTATTTTCGAAAAAACACCCCCCCTACTCAAAAAATCAACATTGCCTTCGCCTGAATAATCAGCTTCGCCGGCACTCGCATGCTTTATATAATTGTAGTGTAAAATAGAAGCCATACTAACGGCATCAGCACTCCCGTTGAGCAAAGCATCTACAATATGATCTACTGCACCAGCACCGCCACAAGCGATTACAGGCACCGGTACCATTTCGGCAATTCGTTTAGTTAAGTCAAGGTCGTATCCTTTGCCCGTACCTTCTCGGTTGATCGAGGTGACCATGAGTTCTCCAGCGCCTAAGTCTACTGCGCGTTCAGCCCAAGCCAAAGCATCAATGCCACTACTCTCACGCCCATAATTGGTAAAAGCTTCATAAGTCCCATCTGGCTTTTTTATTGCTTCAATAGACACCAAAATTGTGGAGGAACCAAATTTCCTCGAAGCCTCACGAATTAATTCGGGGCGATGAATAACGGCCGTATTTAGCGCCACCTTATCAGCCCCAGCTCTCAATACTTGCTGAATATCATCCGTGCTTCGCAATCCCCCACCAACAGTAAGGGGAATAAAAATCTCACGAGCTGTGCGTTCTATAATCTCGACTAGACTGTTTCTCCCATAGAGACTAGCAACCGCATCCATATAAAATAATTCATCGGCACCGTTCTCGTAATAATAACGGGCAAAGGACTCTGGTTTGCCCAGGACTCTCAATCCCTCAAAGTGAATGCCCTTAACGAGATTGGGCCCCTTGATATCCAATCGGGGAATAATGCGAATGTTCATTTGTCTTGTCGTTTTACTTTCCGTCGATCCAATTCTGCACCCAGTTCATCAAGCTCCTTTTCGAGCCGATGGATACGTTCCAACAAATTAACACCCAACCGTTTCCCCACGCGCCATTGGGGCACGTGAACTTTTCCGCCCGCAATCTGAACCTCGCGCACCAGTAACGTCGAATCGCCAGTCTTGACCCATACACCCTCCGCACCCGACCGCCCAACTACGTGTCCCGGCGTAGCTAAATAACGGGGCCATTCAGGATCGTAATAAGCACTCCAGATCGTCACGACTTTATTGCCCAACAAAGTTCGTGCTCCAGGGCCCGGCTTACTGATTGCCCGTACCTTATTGTGCAAATTTTCGCTGCTGTCAGCCCAATCCAACCACTCGTCCCCTTCCCCTCGCCGCGGAAAATAACTGCCCATGAGATGAGATTGCCGACGGGGTTCGGCTTGGCCTGCCGCTAATAGTGCTACGGTTTCGACAACCAAGTCCGGATAAGCATCGACTACCTTGTCCAAGAGGTCTCTATAGGTATCAGTCCAAGAGATCGGCAACTCACGTTGCAGAATAATATCTCCCGTATCGATGCCCTCATCTACAAAGTGAGCCGTCATACCAATTTTTTTTTCGCCGTTGATAATCGCCCAGTTGATCACATTGCGACCTCTATAAGAAGGAAGCATACCCGTGTGAAAATTGGCAAACCCCATACGGGCCGTCTGCAAAATATCAGGGCGCAATATCTGATCATAGGAAACAGATAGATTTAAATCGGGAGCCATATCCTTTACAGCGCGGACGAAGTCTTGATCATTTACTTTTTCGGGCTGAAAAACGGGTAGCGACAGTTTTTCAGCAAGCGTGCGCAAGTCGGGATCAGTAGGTTTCACCCTCAAGACTACTCCGAGGATTTGGCACTCTTCGCTCACCAACCTCTCTAGGCTCTTTGTCGCCCAAGGGCCGTCGCCGAAAAACAGAACGCGCAGCTTCGAAGTTTGCTCCAATACTAACCCCGCCCCGGCCGTTGAGAGCTACTCAAGGAGTTCTCAACATCTGCAAATTTCTTGCGCAACAAGCCGCTGTCTATGTTTACACGTTTGAGGGTGCCGACGATCGTTTCACTCGCCCGACCATCTCCGTAGGGATTGACCAAGCCCTCGAGTTCTTCTCTAAATTCAGCCGACACGGCTTTCTCTAGCGCGCTGATTAACGAAGTCTTCTCATTGAGCACATCAATCACATTTCTAGCCCTGATCCGGCCGGCCTGCCTAGGACCGACATTGACTACTGGCAGGCCGAAGGAAGCCGCTTCGATAATACCGCTGGACGAATTGCCCACCATAGCCGCCGCGTATTTCATAAGTCCAATATAGATAGACTGAGAAGCATTTATAGCAACAGTTATCTTCGCGTAAGACTTTTTAAATTCCTCTATCTTAGCAATTATCGCACGACCGCCTGCATCTGCATTGGGATAGGTAAAAACGACCTGCATATCGAGTTCTCTAATCGCTTCCAACAAGGCATCAATACCCGAATCTTCCCCGCTCAATACCCGAGTAGGAGGGTGGTAAGTAGCCAGTAGGACGCGGTCTTCCAAATCGATACTCAGTGCTTCTTCCACCTGTTCTCTCGATGGAACAACCATATTCAGGAAATTGTCCAATCCGGGCGCACCCGACACGCGAATGCGCCATTCCTCTTCCCCCATCTGCGCAATTCGATTGGCATATGTCTGCGTCGTAGCAAAGTGCAGGTGGCTCATTTTAGAGATCGAATGGCGAAAAACTTCATCGATCGCACCCTCGGTAACCTCACCACCGTGTACATGGGCAACTGGGATCGAGAAGGGGACACAAGCCGACACGGCCGCCTGAACTTCAAAGCGATCTCCAACAACGAGAAAGATATCTGGGGCCCTGCGCGCAAAAACCTGCGAAAACCCGATCATCGCCAGCCCCATGCTCTTGACAATGCCTTCTGGCATATCCGAAGAGATCAAAATCTCAACTCGCTCGTCAATCGCAAAACCATCGCACTCAATCTCGCGGACTGACATGCCAAATTCGGGAGATAGGTGCATGCCCGTTACAAATAGCAGCAACTCTAAATCACGGTCTCTTTGTATGGCGGTGAGGATGGGAAATAAAATACCGTAATCAGCCCGCCCTGTGGTTAGCACGCCAATCTTTCGCGTCAATCCAATTGATCCCAGACGAGTATTTCGTCTTCTTCAAGAGTTTTGTTCACTCTCCGCCCCAAAACATATTTCATTTCATTTGGTGCGACACCGGTGCCTGGTCGCTTAGCAGTCAACATGTCCTCGCTTAACACCGTGCCCACTTCAATGATCCGAGTTGCCACTAGGCTCTTGCGAGCTACGCTCTTCGTATTCTCTTCTGAATCCGCAGGCCGTTTACGCCCGTCTCCCAAACTTTGTTCCACATTCCGGATGGACTGCACCATCATCTTCAGTTCGTCTGGTTCCAGTGAAGCCTGGTGATCAGGGCCGGGTAGGTTTATATCGGTAGTAAAGTGCTTTTCTATAATTTTCGCCCCGAGCGCAACAGCGGCCACTGCTATCTCGACCCCCTTGGTGTGATCCGAATAGCCAACGGGCAGACCAAAGGCCCTAGACATCGTATCCATCGCACGCAGGTTAGCATCTCGAGGATCGGCCGGATAATTAGAGACGCAATGCAGCAGGGAAATCTCCCTAACCCCCGTCGATTCGAGAACATCAACAGCCTGTTCAACTTCAGCGATAGAAGCCATTCCAGTCGATAGGATAATAGGTCTGCCTTTAGCCGCAATATGGCGCAACAAAGGGGTATTGTTGATTTCCCCCGAGGGAATCTTGTATACAGCAACGCCGAGTTCGTGCAAAAAGTCGACACCAGATGCGTCAAAGGCAGTCGATAAAAAAGGAAGCCTGCGCTCTTGGCAATGGCGCCAAAGCTCGGTGTGTTCTGCCGCCGACAATTCGTATTTGCGCACCATCTCTACTTGAGATTCGCCCTCATCTGTATTCTCTTTTTGGTAGCGGGCCTTAGGAGCAAATTTGCTGATATATGCCGAAGCGTTGAGCGTCTGAAATTTGACCGCATCTGCGCCGGCCTCGGCCGCTACGTCGATCAATTCCTTGGCTAATCCCAAGTCGCCATTGTGATTAACCCCGGCCTCGGCAATGATAAAAGTAGCCCCCTGCCCCAGCCGTTTACCGGCAATTTCCATATCTCAATTACCTCGCCCCAGCAGAGCATATGCCACTTTTAGATCTAGCTCAGTATCGACCTCCAATGACTTCCCCCCATCCATCACATAAGCGTATGTATTGGGCGTAAAGAAACTCCGGTTTTCTAGCAGAACTTCCGTTTTCGCAAGCCAAATTGCGCCGTTGCGTTGATATACTACAGGCATATCTTGCCGACGAGATTCGTAAACCGTATCGATAAAGTCGATCAATCTACCATCTTCTTTGATCCGATGCATCCAATGCGGTGGATGCGCCACCTCGCAGACGCTAACGACGGCATCGGCGTCCTTGGTAAGACACAAGTCTATCGCGCCATCTATATCATCACTAGTGCGCAAAAGTGAAGTCGGCTGTAATAACAACACCCATTGTGGTACATACGCACTCTCTTTTCTCAACCAGCCGAGCGCGTGCTCAAGTACGTCTATCATCCGCGTTTCGTCCCCTGCCAATTCGGCAGGCCGCATAAAGGGCACTTCTGCCCCCCATTGACGAGCGACTCCAGCAATTTCCTCGTCTTCAGTCGAGAAAATGACTTTGCCGATTCGGCGACTCGCAAGAGCGGCTTCAATAGTATGAGCAATCATTGGCTTACCGCCGATCTCGAGGACATTCTTGCGCGGCACCCCCTTTGACCCGCCCCGAGCAGGTATGATGGCCAAAACCTCATTATCGCTCATCGACAACTCTCCCCGACATTACTCTAAGCTCGCAACAGCTCATCCAACCACCTGTACTCTGGCCTCGGCCTCCGCTTCGCCTGGATAGAGTTTGTTCCACAAGTCCTCATATTCCCCTAGGCGTTTAAAATCTCTATTGACCATAATTTCGCGCAAACCATACAGCTCTACGGCATTAAATTTTTTCGAGATGACAGCCGTAATCTTCGTGGCATCACCCAAGTCGAGTATAAATGCCTCTAAATCTCCGCCGTACTGTGTGATTATGCTTTCTTTGTTAACTGCATACCACTCTGAACCGGGATAAGGAGTGGCAAAAAATGGCTTGACGATAATGCCCAGACGCTCCCAAGCATCCATATTTGCTTTTAAACTGTCGAAATCTTCCGCGGGGAAACCGATGATTTGGTTGGGGATCGGTCGGATACCAGCCTCGAGTGTCCATTTATATGATCGCTCATTAGTAGCTGGCGTCGCTCCCTTTCCTATGGTCTTCATCACCCTGGGCGAGAACGACTCGTAGCCGTACACCAAATGCGAACACCCAGCATCACGCATCGCCTCCAGCGCGTCTTGGGTGGCTAACGTCGCGTGGCTCGTCCCACTCCAGCGTATACCCTGACTACGCTCTTTCCCCCAATCTTTCGTCGGCTGAAAACCCTCTTCGATCCACAACCGGCAAATCTCTTTCATCCATTTACGGCCCGAGTACTGATCCATAGTCATCAAATTTTCGTCGAGAAAACCGATAAAATCGATATCGTATTTCTCATAAGCATGTTTGACGAGGTCCGCTATATAGCGCGGACTGTGATAGCGAATGGTGCGCGAATATGAACCGGGAGAATCGAATTGAACTTCGGTTTCACCATTCTCACCTTCCACGTATTTCATGTCGCCACTCAGGCCCAAATGAAAACAATACCTACAGATCAGCGAACAACCATAAGAAGCATTGATGTCTAAACGACGCTGAGTCAACATGCCTTCTTCGCTAAAGAGCACGGCGCTATTCTTAAAATACACCTCCTCGAGAGGAAACAGGTCCCAAGCCGGGTAGGGCAATGTATCGAGATCATCTAGCAATTCTCTAGCAGGTGTTAGGTTGCCATTGCCTTCGTCGTCACGCCAAATCACGCCGGCGGTCTTAGACCAATCATAATCTCCAGCATCTACCATTTTCAATATCTCGGGGAACGTGATAAATGCTTCGCCAACAACCCCCACATCGACCTGCGGCAGAAAGCGCATAATATCGTGAGGCATACTAGTAATAAATCCCCCACCTGCAACAACCTTAGCCGCTGGCGCAAATTGCTTGGCGGACTCGACAATCTTCTTGATATAACCATACGCCGTAGTAATCCCCCCCACGGCGACGACGTCCCAATCATCTGCCTCTAATGCTTGGCGCAAGACATCGTCGCCCGCCCGCCACGCATTGGCATCGTAGACCTGGACTAAATGGCCTTCACCCATGGCAATCGACGCGAGCAAAGCCATGCCGTAGGGTACGTGCCGCGGCTCATCCTCTTCGCGGACTACGGGGTTTACAAACAGTACCTTGGCCATCGGTGTCTCCTTTTAATAAACAGTCAACGAGCCGAGCGATCTCGGCGGTCATCGATAAACTTATCTAATGTTATGAACTCAATACCATCACCAAAAAGGATGCCACCCTCCGTGCAGTTATATGTTGTACAGGGTGCATCGGCAGCCATTTCGAGAAATGCTTCGCGATACCAGTAGTAGGTCGGGTCGGTGTACCAAGTCTGTCCGAGGTGCGGGTTCTCCACTTCGATAAAAGCCTCGTCTAACCTATCCTGCCCCACCAACTCTATCAGTTCGTAATAGTATTGAGTTTGGCTGTATTCTGTATCCGGATGATACGACAGGTCCACGCCGACCAGCGCGACCTCCTCTACTCCGAGAATGCTGTGCGCCATTACCCAGCAAGCCGTTCCGACATTGCCCCCTGTATTGATACAGGGCAAACCGTTTAGCTCGTAAACCTGTCGCGTAAGACTATTGGCCGCACCATAATCGTCGTAAAAGGGATTCCACCAAAACAGACCCATCCCGCTCTCTTGGCAACGATCTACTACGGCGTCGGATGCGCAAGTGGCCACTGCCATTTGCATCTTCGGACCGTGTTCATTGATCAAGGCCAGCAGTTCGGCATTGTGCTTTAGTTGGTTGCGGGCAAACTCGGGATCTAGATCTTGGCGCTGAAAATAATCGTCGTCTTCTAGGTCCTCAAGCGTGAGCTTGGAGTCGCCGAAAAAGCGCACGATGCGCTTGGCGTGCGGGTCGAGCGTAACGACTACATCGGGCACTAGATCATTACGCAAACAATACGACATCGCCGACTCTGTGGCCACCAGCATGCCGCGATACCCAGACTGCTTAATTTTATTCGCCGCATCCATCCTATGCAGACTCGGCCCGGCGGCAATAACTATAGCCGAATTGTCGGCAAACGAATCCAATGCCTCCGGCATTTCGAGGACGGAGCGCTCGCAATAAGGCAAATTGCGACGCGCGTTCTCCAGACCGATCCCAGCACATTTTTCTAGCGTTACATCCGCCAGATTATTCGCCAGCTGTTTCCCCAGATCCATCTTGCTCATTCTGCTCTCCATTCCAAACGAAACCCTTGCGCGTAACAAAGGCAATACTGCCTCCCAATCGCTTCAACGCCGTGCGCTCAAATTCCTCGTTTAACTGTTGCTTCTCATCGCCTTCTTTTTTCTTTACTGGATGCTTCGGTTCAAAATTTCCTTTTAAAAACTCTGACATCTCGTTCTCCTCCAAAATAATTGAAGACTTATAGCGAATGGATTTAAACTTTAACCGTTCTCAACCGAAGCGTCGAGAAGCTGCAAACGTATCATATCGCTGAAATGTTTACCGTTATTGACCAATTCGTCGTACTTACCCTCTTCTGTAACCCGCCCCTTGTCGAATACATATATATAGTCTGCATTGACTATAGTCGATAGGCGATGCGCAATGACGACAATAGTCGTCTCTTTGGCGATTACTTCAATAGCCTCCTGTATCAGGCGCTCCGAATGCGTGTCCAGCGCACTGGTGGCCTCATCGAGTATCAGCAGTTCCGGCTCTCGCAGTATGGCTCTAGCCAGAGCCAAGCGCTGACATTGGCCACCCGACAGACGAACCCCCCTATCACCTACTACTGTATCATATCCTTCAGGTAATTCGCTTATGAAGTCAAGGGCATTGGCCAAACGACAGGCTCGATCAATAGCCATTTCGGTCGCCCCTTCTTGTGCCCATAATAGATTCTCTCTAATTGTCGTATTAAAAAGAACGCTCTCTTGGGGCACGTAACCTATTCGCTGGCGGTAGGTATTGATCTCAAATTCGTTAAGACGGATTCCGTCTACTAGAACTCTACCAATCTGTGGGGTATTAAATCCCATTATGAGATCGATCAATGTGGATTTACCGGCACCAGATGGTCCTACGACGGCGACCATTTTTCCTTTTGGGAAACTGCAATTCACGTCGATCAGAACGGGCTCTTGTCCTGGATACGAAAAGGAAACCCCATCAACTTTTATTTCTTCACTAAGTGCATTAAACTCCCGCTCACCTGTCTCTTGGCGCAGATCCTTCGCCTGCGCTCGGAGCGACTTAATCTGTTCGTAACTGGGAATAAAACGAACGATTGCATTGCGATGCGCGGCCAGGTCGCCAACCAGCGGCGTCGTGCTGCGCAAGGCCCAGAGTAAAACGGCCATTTCGGCAAAAGCAATGCCGAAATGCTGCGCCTGGATTAACGTAATAACCACGACTAAAATGCCCAGCGGTTCATACATATACGGAGTGGCCACATCGAGTGTTTCCGACTTGAGGCTGACCTCAATATTGCGTGCGAGCGTGTGCTTGAGTTTGCTCTGGGCTTTGTGCTGGTTGCCAAAGCCCAAGATAATTTTGGCGTACATCAGGCTTTCTTGTACGACCTGTGCCAGAGCATTAGAGGTTTCCGTATTTTCTTTACCCAGACGAAAGTTGAGTTTACCGAGTAAGAAAAGTGGCACGACTAGTAGCGACGAAGCAGCGAGACTGATCAGCGTGACCTGCCACGAAATATATAGCGGTACGACTAGGTAAAATGGGATCTGTATCAGGCTGGCTAACAGAAGTCCAATCTTGCCAAACGCGCTCGCGGCGACGCCCATTTCACGCATAAATGTGTTGAGGACCTTACCCTGGCTACTACTGCTAAAAAAAAGCCATCTAGCGGCGAAAAACTCTCTAAATGCTTCTGCAAAAAGGTCTGTGAATATCGCAGCTCTAATTTTAAAAAGGGAATAACGACTGATGATATGCAACACACTCTTTAACACTTGAATGGCCAATAAAAGACCTAAAAGACTATATAGAGATATTGGCAGACCGAGACTGGATAGCAGCGCAATAACTTTATGCGTTATTTCGCTCACACCTTCCAGATCGGGATGCAACAATATATCGGCAATGGGCGCTATGGACAGGAAAGAAGCAACGCTGACGAGATTGACCAGAACCAGCAGGACTACATTATAGACCAGCAAGAGTGGATATTTCAACGCGACTTCTCTGACAAAGCTCAACATTGCCATATTAACAATACCCGCGGGTCATTTGGTAGATTATAGCGCATTGAAGAATTCAGTTTTTGCGTGGGGTTTCAACATCGGCCAGAAAAAAATGACGCTCTTGTTCGGCAAAGTAGATGCCTTCGCGCGCCAGCGCATCGACGATCAAATCTCCCGTTGTAAGATGGCGACGATAGAGCAGTGCAAGCGTATAATCCGATGAAGCGCCGAGCGCTTTTTGCCCCGCTTTGAGCGCAGTAGACAAATGCCCTCGCCTCGCTTCAATTAAAGCCTGAAATACCCATTTTTGCGCACGATCTTCATCAGTTTGCCTCGATAGTGCGTAAAATTCACCCAGAGCTTCTTCCGCTATATCGAGATAATCTTCGCCATAAGCCGACAAACCCGCAATACTTACGTGCCACCTGGAAATATTAAAGAGTATATACGATTCCAGGTCTTTAGATACGCCGAGTTGTATCTTGTATTGGTCTTCCTGCGCAATGATCTCTGCCGGTGTCTGAAATGAATTCACTTCTACGGGATGCTGGTCGATCAACTCCATCTCCACAATTTTCTTTACAAAATAATGGGCAATCAGAGCATGCCCCAGAAAACTGGGATGGTGGATGTCTGCAAAGAGATCGCTATAGGTCAAACCACCCTCATAGAGTTCTGCGAAAGAACCAACCATATCTATATATTCCACATAGTCGGCATCGAGGCTGATGGCGCGTGAAATCTCATGCAAAGAACTCAACGAGCGGACGAAAAAACCATCTTCATCCTTGCTCTTCCTCAAGTACATCCACCCCTTGTCCGTTTCACCTATATTCAAGTATGAAAGGCCGATCAGATAGTTGACGATGGCAACGCGTCCGTCGATCTCATGGGCGATGAGAAGATGCTGCAGTGCCCCCTTGAAGTCCCGTTCGGCCAAACGCTCTTTACCCAACTCAAGGTGTTGGTGCAGCGCCTCTCGGTCGCGATCGGCCAAATTCTCATTCAACACGGAATAAAAAGGTTTGTAAAGCACATGAGTAGGTACGCTGGAGATGATGACGTGCTTTTCTGCCCTCGCCGCCAGGGCGGCAATCTCTTCTAACTCGGTCTTAAAGTTGTCGTGAAGTTTCTCGTATTCTTCTGGCGGCAATAACCTCTGCTGCTCAAACTCGCTAAATTGTGCATAGCGACCAAAACTAACTTTGTGAACATTGTATTTATCGCCGACGTACTCCTGAAAGGTGGCGAAAAGCCCGTTGGCGATATTGTGGATCCGACTATGCTCCTGCAAGAAAGACACGAGAGCCTGTGCACCGCTAGGTGGATTCGACATCGTGATGCTCTTATCACCTTTAAACTCAGGCTTCCTGAAGTACCCCAGATCATCGAGATAATTCATCCCTTCATTATTGCCGGCGTAGATAAGAAAGACATCGTACTGGTCGAAAACGGACTTGACCAATTCAGCCTGATGGCGATGAAAGGGTTTGCCGCTACTCGCAAAGCTAGTGACGAGAAATTTACCACCCGGGAATCTGCGCTTGAGTTCAAAGTCTGTGATATCTGCTATTTTCCGAACCGAGTTATATCCATCGGCGGCCGAACCGCCAAATATGGCGACCTTAAAAAAGGCATCGAGATCATCGCCCTGTTGCGACTGGGCCGCAGCGGCGAACACTGGTGAACCCGATGCGCGATGCATGGAGTAGAGCAGGCATTCGAGCGCTGCGAGGTACAATCCCGCAGAAAACACCATAAAGACTATATAGGCAGCAGTCGTCTGAAGCACTGCGGAATTCCACCTTTCGAGCAGAATATACAGGCGATAGCTAACGAAGAAAGTAATCCCCAATGCAGCCAATCCCGCCCCTGCAATGGCCAGCAAAGTCTGCCTAACCCCCAGGCCGGGTAGACCTCCCATGCCAAGCCAATCGGCACTGAGGGCAAAAGCGGTAATGGCCAAACCGATAAGCGCCGCCCCTAGCTGTATATACAGCAACGCGTCTACCCGCACCACCTTATCTGTCATTTGGCTCCACTTTGAACGACCTCCAGCCCTCTTTAATGTTCATCGGCGAGTTCATGTGTTCAAATTCGACAAATAAGTGGTAGGCAATTGATGGGAATCCGACTTTCATTTGCTCAAGCGTCTCTTTGTCGTGTCTGTTATCCCAAACTCGTTTCGCCAGCGAAAGAGAAAGCCGTTTGTCGTCGTTCATATCGACCATTTGCTCATCATAATACTGCCGATATACTCGAGGATTGCCCTTCATCCACTGTTCGTTCAGAGCAATTGAGTTAAATGAGAAAGTGACGAGCAGTACAACCAACAGAATCTTGTTGCTCCAACTCAGCCAACCCTTTTCGACGGATAAAAGAATGGCCAACGCAATGGAAAAATAAATCGAAAAATTAGCGCCGTAATAATAAGCACCGTGGGCGGGAATATCTGCGTATCTGGTGTGCAGGGCCGTGTGAAATATACAGAAGAAAAATAGAGTAACTGCAATGTGAATGAGCTTCTCCCGACCCTGCTTAGCGAGATATTTAAAGGGGTGGGATGCGTAAAATAACAAGATTGTCAATATACCGGCAACGGCCAAATAGCGAATCGAGATCCACTCTCTCCGGGCTGTCGTTTGCTGAATAAAAACACCATCAAAATGAGGAACGACGTGCGAAACGGTGAGATTATACATATTAAAGAAAAAGTGCAAAAGCTTTGTTATCAAAGGATACGGCGAATAGTGATATCGATCGGCAGTAAAACCAACAAAACCCCAATAATCAAAATCTCCCCACCCCATAGAGCGAGTAATCACCGGCACGATAAACGTTACAAACACCAAAAATGACACAAGTGAAAGTGGATATAAATAGACGATAAGATGTCCACTCTTTTTTATTGCAAATGTGGACATACTTAGATTTCTGATTTGTGACCAGATAGATCGAAACGAAAGTTTAACCGGTTCATCGAAGCTAATTTCAAATACATCTCGAAAAAAAATTAGAGGTATTGCTACAAACAAAAAATAAGTCGTTTCGTCGGTATTAAACGCTATAAACATAACGAGTAGTAGCAACGCGTAGAGACTTTTTTCCCGCACTCCCAGGTGACCGTAAAATCGCAACGGGCGCACTATTCTCGATCCGAGAAAAAGGCAGAAAATCGTAAAAAAATTGGAAAGCGGTTTACCTGGATGATTCAACATGAGCGTATTGGACAGAAGTCCCACAGAAGTGACGTATAGCAATACGGCATATATCGCGGCCTTACGGCACGAGGTATACTCTCGAACAAATAGAAATAGCAATAGTGGCGAGAAGCAGTAGGAAAAGATATCCGAAAGGGCAAGACTGGGATGGACGGGAATATAGTCAAATAACCACAGGCGGAATTTGATCGTCAACAGTTGGCAAACATACGAAACGGCCCGCGCCCGTGGATGGACGTCAAACCCCATATAATCAAAGCCACGCAGTAGATCTATGAGTTGGAAATCGGTGCCGTTCTTTATTGCGCTAGGCAAATCTCGACCTGCAACCTCAGCGGACATCCAGTTGATCGAATAGTTAAAAATGACGCCAAATAATAAGAATGCCAGTACACATAAAATGACTACTTTGATAAAAAGCGAACTGTTTTGTTCCGGCTGGACGTCCGTTTTCATATCAGACATTTTAATTAACCCCGCACTGTGCGCATTTGTACAATTGCTCTATCCTCAATCGAGAAGATCTCGGTTCTGGCGCAAGAACTCCGTCCCAATACGGGCGAGAAATCCGTAGCAGATGTGCTGAGGTTTGTATAGGCTGCGAAAGCGATTCTGCAGTTCCTCATCTTCTTCAGATACCTGCCATTCCCCCTTGACTCGAAGGGTCATTTCCCTGGCCAACTCCAATATCTCGTCGGCCGAATTCTCGATGAGTTCAATGCCAGCCCGTTTGTAATCTTCGGCTAAACACGCTGTGTCCATGTCATTGTCAAAGATCTCGCGAAAGGTCCAGAAGCGCTTGCGCTCGATATCCCAGAATTTTTTGGGAATAAAAACGCTTCTATTGCCGAGTGGGAGAGCGGTAAGCGGTATGACATTGGCTTCGGCAACGGGCACGTTAAATATCTCGGCTGTATGCAGATTACCCGTCTCACAGCCGATTATAAATGCACAGCGAGCATGCAAATATACATCCCCAAAGTCACTGCGATGATCGGAGGCGTAATCAATTATTTTATCGTCTCTACTCGCGAGCAATTTATTGTCGACAATATACCCCGTGCGCAGGGCGAACATCCCCTCTGTCGCCAGAAAGTCTGCAGCCGACATATAGTTTTCAATAGAGCAATTGCGATAGTCGTGGTAGACCCAATCCTCGGGGGTGCGATAGTCATGCGCATTGTTAAGGTAGGCCTGGCTTCGATTAAAAAAACAGACGAACTGTTCATTTTCAGCTATTCCCATTTCTTTTAATATCGCCTTGCCGCGCATCTCCTCTTCACCGTTAAATTGCAGCTGTGGCTGACATTCATTCCACTTTTCGAAATCGTCTCCTTTAATAGGAGTTTTATTCGTCCGGTGGTAGAAAAATGGCATTTTCTCGCGGAATTCTGGGTATTTCATTACGATATATATGCCCAACTGTTCCATAAAGGGGTGCTCAAAAAATGGAATGCCCCGTGCCTGTATCTCTCTCTTAACCATATTGAACAACTGGCTGTTGGCCGGTGCTCCAGAAATTGAACCACCAACAAAAATACGCAGCACCCGCCTCGGGTCTCGCGCCGGATCTAAGGCGCGCAGATAATACTCACTATTTCCAGAGAGGTCGCCCATTCTGAGATACATTAACCAACCTACTCGTATCTCGATCAAAGGTTTTACGAGGCGTATGAGCACTACAGCTAAAGGCCCGACGACCATCATTGCATAATAGATTATAGCTTTATTGATCAGTTTCCAGCGCGTCGAACCATCCGCGTCCGCAAACTTTGTCGCTTTTCTCTTCAGTGCTGTCATTACCATTTCAGCTATGCATTTCTCCCCATAGGGTCTTCAGCATATTGATACCAGTCGGCAGCGATTTTGCATAGCTCTCTCCGCCAATGCGCTCCCCTTCATTGGTGGGAAGCTCAACTATTCTCAGCCCCGCCTTCATCGCCCGTATGCTCGTCTGGTATTCTATGGTGTACCCTTTGCTATCTGGGTTGAGTTGCTCAAATGCGTCTTTGCGAATGGCTCGATACCCGTTTATCGTATCTGTCACGTAGGGTCTGCCGCGGTTCCAGATGAGGTTAGCCAATAAGGTAAATCCCTGGTTTGCCCATTTTCGCCAACGCAGAATCAGATCGTCCTCTTCGTTTCGCGCTCCCCGCATCATGCGAGAGGCAATGACAATGTCGTGCCCATCCTCCAATAAAGGTCTAAAACGCGGAATATCGGCTGGATCTTCATTGCCGTCTGGACTAAAAAAAATCAGGGCGTCGGCATCGGCCGTAGATACTGCAATGCGAAAGGCTTCACCACGCCCTTTCGATACCTGCTCCACAATACGCATACCGCGCTCGGAAAAAAATTCTCTGGTCCCGTCTGTAGACCCCCCATCGACGACGAAGACTTCATCTACCTCGTCAAAGGGAATTTTCTCATAGAGTGCACTTACCCCATCGATTTCGTTCAGCGTTAACATCACCAAGCATACTTTCATTGTAGACATTCACCCCTGTACCAATCGATGGTTTTTGCCAATCCCTCTCGCAGCGGCACCTTGCTCTCATATCCCACGTTGGCCTTAGCTTTAGCCGTATCACATTTTCTGCGCGGTTGGCCCATGGGCTTTGAAGTATCAAACTCAATGCTGGCATCAGTGCCGCTAAGTTCGACGATCATCCTAGAAAGATCAGCGATCGTCACTTCCTCGTCGCTGCCAATATTCACCGCATCGCCGACTGCATATTTCTCGGCGACCTCCATGAGCCCGCGGGCAAAATCTGTGACGTATAAAAAAGAGCGCGACTGCGAACCGTCACCCCAGACGATCAGCGGATTTTCTCCCCCGACAATTCTTCTTATTAGCGCGGGAATGACGTGAGACGAAGACGGATCGAAGTTATCTCTCGGACCATAGGCATTGTAGGGACGTGCGATGGCCACCTGAGTGCCGTATTCGCGCAGATAAGCCATACCCAGAAATTCTTCCATACGCTTGGCCCAGCCATACCCCTCATTAGAAGGTTCGGGACGTTCCTTAAACCCCTCGTCCTCTGGTGTGGGGATGGAACAGAAACGCGGATAGACACAAGCTGAACTCGTGACGAGTAATCGCTCTACGGCACAACATCTGGCGGCTTCGATTACGTTCATAAAAACCTGCAGGTTTTCACGAAATATAAAAGCCGGGCGCTGCAGATTAAATTCGATGCCGCCAACCGTGGCGGCGAGATTCATAACGACATCCTGGCCCTCAGTTAATTTCAGGCAAGAGTTAAAGTCCATCAGGTCGGCATCGACCACCTTTATCTGCGGACACTGCGAATCCAAATATCGACTTTTGCCCTTTAACGAGCGCACCGGCACAGTGACGTCAGCATCGGCGGCAACCAATATCTCTACCAAGTGGCTGCCGATAAATCCGGCCCCTCCCGTAACCAACACTTTCTTATTTTTCCAGAACGAAGACATCGGCGGGCTTAATCCCTTCATTTGTCAAGTCAGCTTCCAACATGATCTTTACGAGTTGTGTGAATGTAACAGAGGGCTGCCAACCCAGTTGCTCCCGGGCTTTGGTCGCATCTCCTAGGAGTATATCCACCTCCAAGGGACGGTAATAACGAGCATCTATTTTTACGTATTTTTCCCAATCTAATCCCACTAAACGGAATACCTCTTGTACAAATTCGCGCACGGTATAAGTCTCTCCAGTAGCGATGACAAATTCGTCCGCTTTATCGCTCTGCATCATGAGCCACATAGCATAGACATAGTCTTTGGCGTAGCCCCAATCGCGCTTGGCATCCAAGTTGCCCAAATGGAGGAAATTCTCCTTACCCGAGAGGATACGCGCGATGCCGCGCGTGATCTTCCGCGTAACGAAAGTTTCTCCCCTCCTTGGCGATTCGTGATTGAAAAGGATTCCATTGCAAGCGAACAATCCATACGCATCTCTGTAGTTGCGCGTAGTCCAGTAGGCGTGCAGTTTTGCGGCGGCATAGGGGCTTTGCGGGTTGAATGGCGTAGACTCAGTCTGCGGTACCTCGGCCACCCGACCGTACATCTCGCTACTTGAAGCCTGATAAAACTTAGTATCCATGCCCTCTTCGCGTATTGCTTCCAGTATGCGTAGCGGGCCCAGAGAGACAATATCGGCCGTGTACTCCGGGATGTCAAAACTGACGCGCACGTGGCTCTGGGCTCCGAGGTTGTAAATTTCATCGGGGCGTATCCGGCTTATCAGACGCTTTATCGAGGACGCATCACCGAGGTCGCCATAGTGCAGAATAAAGCGGGGATCCGTTTCATGTGGTTCCTGAAAAATATGTAAAATTCTCCCCGTATTAAACGAACTCGAGCGGCGTATTACCCCGTGAACCTCATAGCCTTTTTCGAGTAGTAATTCACTCAGATAAGAACCATCCTGCCCGGTAATACCCGTGATCAGTGCCACTTTTCTATCCATATAGCTCGCTTATTCCTCCTTTATATATCGATCTTCAGCAAGGTCTGATTTATTGGATGTGTTAAGAAACTACAAGAGGATAGCCAGTCGGGCACAACCTCATCCGGTGGCTTGTGGCTCATTCTTTTCTTGGATAAAAAACAGATCGAATTGCTCTATGATGTACTGCAAATCTTCGAGGGCCATCTGGGGATGACATCCAATATAGAAGCCACTATTATTTACCCACTGAGCTACGGGGTATTGCGCTTCAAGATTGCCGAATTTTTCGATGTAAATAGGTTGGTTGAGCAGGGGCAACATATCTCGAGTTTCCACGCCGCGGTTTTCCAGATGGGATATAAGATCCAGTTTTTTGATCTGTTCGTCGCGAATGACTATGGGAAACATCATAAACACATGGTCGGCTTCTTCTGGCCAATAGGGCAACTGCAGATAAGCACTATGTTTCTCTAAGCCCTCTATAAGAATCCGCGCCTTTTCCTTGCGGTCACGGATCTGTTCGTCGGCTTCAGCCAGTTGGGCAAGCCCTAGTGCCGTTTCAAACTCCGTCAGGCGAAAACTATGTCCAAAGCGCACGAAGCGAAATCGACCCTCGGCTATCTTCATGCGCTCAGCGGCTGTTTCGCCTTTATCATCTATATTAAAATAGATGGAATCGCGCCCATGATTCACTAAACTCTTGAGAATGACTGCATATTCGGGATTACTCGTCACAGCCAGTCCACCGACGCCCGTTATGAGCAGATGAGCAACGTAGGTAGAGAAACAGGCTATATCGCCCCAAGATCCAACTGGCTTCCCTTTGTAGCGCGCAAACATCGTCTCGGCGGAATCTTCAATCACTTTCAAACCGCGCCGAGATGCAATCTCCATGATGACATCCATGGCACAGGGCTGCCCGAATAGATGCACGGGAATAATTGCGCGCGTACGGTCACTAATGCGCTCTTCTATTTTTTGCGGGTCGATATTATATGTGCGCGGGTCAATATCGACGAATACCGGCTTTAAACCATTGAGAATAACCATATTTGAAGTAGCGACAAATGTGACGGCTGGCACGATTACCTCGTCCCCATCCCGCCAATTTTCCACCTCTTTCAAACAGGCCAATGCCACGTGAATGGCGCTGGTGCCGCTATTGCAGCACACGGCATATTTTACCTCGTGCCTGCTGGCGAACTGCTCTTCAAATTCACGCGAAAACTTGCCATAGGACAGGCGTCCGCTATCCAACACCTGATTTACATACTGTCTAGCGAGATCAGATACCTCAAAACCGCCGACGCCAATCTCTCTACTTTTTTCTGTGTCACTCTTCATTTAATTGACTTTTTAAAACGCGCAGCATTGCACTCGCGCAATATAGATAATCTATTTGAGATAGAAGTTCTCGACTTTTTCAATGGCAGCGACCGTATCTTGAGCCTCGTCTTCACCGTAGTTTTCATTCAGGTAGATGTGAAATGCCCGATCTCGGGCACTCAAGGCATTTTGAGCAACAAAATCATCGGACAGATAAGAGGAAGCCCAAGGCCACGTATTGACGAGGCAACCGTAATGCACCCCCAAACCGATCCCCTCGGCGGCAACGGCTTCGGCAAACTCTATTTTGCTGCAACTCAATTTCTCCACATCTACAAAAACCGGGTAGTAAAACGGGGAAAAACCCTCGTGAAAGGCATAGGGATAACAAGCGGATGATCTCGCGCGCAGCAATTCGACAAATCGACCAAGAAACTGCATCCTTCTGTCTATCGTATCTTGCAGACGCCTTAAAGAGGCTAAGCCAATAGCGCTTGACAATTCATCAGTATTAAAGTTCAGTGCAGGAAAATCGGCGAATGCCGGATCGCGAAAATCGAGATCAGTTCTCCACAGAGGTTTCCCTCGATCCGAATACCCCAGAGCCAACCTGTGTAAATCTAAATTTTGCGTATATACGAGGCCGCTGCTTGCACCTCCGGCCAGATTCTTTCGGTACATAGTGGAAAATGCTGCAATATCGCCGAAAGTACCGACCTTTTGCCCATTCCATGTACCACCTGTCGCCTGACTGCAGTCTTCCAAAACCAGAATATTTCTCTTGTGCGCTTCGTCGACCAGAAGATCTATGTCTTTAAGTGGTTCACCGGCAGCATGGACAATAAGAACCGCCCTTGTATTGGGCGTTATGCGTTCGATGAACTGTTCGACTCCGACATTGTAGCTATCCGGAGCACTATCCACTACTACGGGCACATACCCCTGTAAAATAATAGGTGTTAGAGAACCGCTATCCGTCACCGGGGATAGTATAATCTCGCTGCCCTTGGGCAATTGCATCGCCGCAATGCCGATGTATAGCGCTGCCGTACCAGACGAAACAGCATTGGTATACCCTCCTCCCATAAAATCAGAAAAAGCAGCGCAGTATTGGTCTTTGAAATGGCCGGTATACGGCGGGTCCTCTTCTCGGTCGAGATAGTATTCGACCGCAACCATCAACTGGTCTTTTTCACCGGGTCCAAAGGCCTGACGCCAGGGCATTTTTTTTGTACGGAGCGGAGTGCCGCCATGAATGGCCAATCGGCCTTGCCTGCGTTCCGCACTCATTTTACACCTCTCTCAATCATAATAAGTATGCAATTTATTTTTTTATGAATATATAGTTGGATATTTCTGCATTGAACTGTCTGGATATATCTTCCTTCTCCTCCACGTCAAAGCCTAAATTTTCCATTATCTTTATAACTTGACAGTGTTCTTCGAGTTTAAGATCCAGCTCTATATACACTTCCTGTACCGACTCAAGCGTTTTTATAGCCCCTTGTACCACTTTCAACTCGTTAAAGTCAACATCTACTTTTAATTTTGTAGGTTTAGTTAAATTGAAAGTTGATATCAAATCATCTAAACGCATAACCAAAGTATTTAAGCGAAAATCCACTGAATCCGGATCTTCCAGCAAATAAGATTTCCTACCGATGCTATGCAATGCATCACCTTTAGAGATGCTCTTTAAATAAAAGACATCTTTACTCGTCACATCGCCCATAGCAATCGGAATGGGATTGCATAACTCTTGAAGTTCATTAAGGAAAATATTCTCGAATAAAAGCTGCAAATTATTAATTTCAGGTTCTATGGCATATGTTTTGATCCCTCTTTGCGCCGCATAAAGACTAAAACCACCCATATTGGCCCCAACATCATAAAAAACATCGTCAGAGTTAAAAGTGTTGATCCATTCTATGAGCATGGGCTCTTCTTGAAGTAAAGACCCCGCCCGCCAAACTAGTCGACCATGCCCCGTCCGGAAACTCAGTCGTTTGCCTCCCCCCAAATCGACCGCTACCTGGGGGTCAAGCCTTTGGATGAATTCATTGCTAAATCGCCCTCTGCCGTTTAGACCCAAAATAAAAATAATAAAATCAGCCAGTTTTCTCTGTGATTTTATATACAGATTGGGCTCAAAACCTTGTTTCTTTTGATCCTCCGGTAAAGGATTTACTATCTTTCTAATTTTCTGCTTTAGGTTAGCCATTCAGAGAACATTCCATTTTTTGTATTTATCGCAATCCTACGATTCACTGGATACCTTTTGCTCGTAATCCCTCCAAAATTCAGCTGATAGATGAAATTCGGCACCCATCTCTTCTACATATCTCACCGGCGTATCCCATCGTTGAGGCAGCAAATCCATCAGTGCTTCTGAATCGATCCGATTGCGATAGTGCTGTTTGTCGCTTAATTCGGTCTGGTCTAAGGCCTCGTATGTGCCTTCGGCAATGCTGTCCCAGACTTCAAAAAAGAGCTGTTCGACAGCTCGATCTAGTTTGATGTGAGTGGTCTTCAGCGTCTCGCTATCGGAAAAAGAAACTTCCCTCCGGGCGATGATATCCCCCGTGTCGATTCCTTCATTGATAAAGTGAACTGAGACTCCTTTCACTCTACCTTCAAAGAAACTCCAAAAATTGGTATAAATCCCCCGCCCCTCGGGAAGGTGGGCAGGATGGATATTGATAATCCTGTTTCTATACACCGTTGTTACAGGCGGCTTGAGTACTGGAGCATAACCATAGCTAATGAGGAAATCTATGTTATTTTCGTCCAAAAACTCTAGCGATATCGGTTCGGTAGTCAGACTGAGATTATACCCTTTCGACTCAAAGAACTCGATCACGTGCTCGTTTCTGGATTCCGGGCCCAATATCAGAATATTCATATTTCTTCAGTTAGGTTTTATGGGATATATTCGCAAGATAAAGTGGAATCACTGCGCGAAACGTTGAAGCCTGCATCTTCAAACAGAGCCCCAGAAGAAGGGCTTACCCAATTAATGTACGAATATACGCGCTGAATTTCACAAGTAGTCCGCAGTAAATCTATAGACTTACTCAGCATGTGAGATCCCACCCCCTTACCACAGTAGAACGGCTTGATAAATACTTTCACCTCAAACTCGCCAGCAGAACGGAGATAATAACGAATGCAGCCAAGACGCAACGTTTCCATCACGCCAATGTGGAGAATTACCGCGGCTGATTCCATCGACTCGGCAAACCAGCGCTTGTGCTGTTTGTATTGTATTGTAGGACTAACCTTATAGATCTTTTGCGCTATCGGTTCGTTGCGCCACTTCCACAGCGCAATGCGATCTTCTATAGTCGCCTCGCGTATAATAATATTTTCACTCATTTCCGCAGCTTCTTATCCTGTTATCTTATCGACTCTGAATCCGGCGTTAGTGTTTATAGCAACCACGACAATACTCGGGAATCTCTCCTGATAAATGCGCTTGACGGAATTCCTGATAGGCCGAGCCATTCCAGTTATTTTGAAATTCTTTCGCATCTCCCAAATCGGCAATCCTAGGATCGCTGAGCATGCTGCAAGGAACCAAGCGCGAATCAGAGGTTATAGAAGCGCGGTTAAACACGGCGGGGCAGAGGGTGCCCATTGGACCCGTCGTGTATTTAGCCTTGCTATCCCAACAACTAATATCAATGGAATACTGCCCTGCTAATTCAATCAACTGCTCATGTTCCTCCGCATTAAGCTGATTTGCCTGGAGTTGATCGTTGCTATCGTGCCATTTTTCCTGTCCCCAATCAACCAATCCCACGGAGTAGGTCAAGCGGCGAAAACCCATCTGCCGCGCCAATTCGACAAAATCAAAAACCTGGTGTCGATTGTGCTTCTGCAAAACCACCCACATGCGCGTATATGGCCGATCCTGCTGATTGGCATAATCATTCAAAAGCGTGAGATTTCGCACGACTAGGTCGAAATTTGAACCTCGACGTATTGTTTCAAATACTTCTTTACTCGCCCCATCAAACGAAGTTTGCACTTCACCTATACCAGAATCTATTAACCGACGATAGTTCTCATTGGCCTTTAACAGAGATCCGTTGACTGTTGAGCGAACCCATATGCATCTATCCACGGCCAGTTCGGCCATAGTAAAAAAATCGCGATGCAATAGTGGCTCCCCCATGCCCTGTAGCTTCATCTCCATTACACTTGGCAGTTTATCGAGTAAGTCTTCAAATTCTGCCACCGTTAGATCTTCGGCTCTCTGCCCTTTGGGCCAATCGGAAACCGTGCACATAATGCAGCGAAAATTACAGCGACTAACCGGTTCTACATCAATGATCGTGGGCAAAAACGAGCGATTTGGCGCATGCGCTTCGCCCGTCGCCACGAGATAATTTTTAAGTCGTTCAGGATAGCGCACAAACCCCCGGTACAACATCAGGCGGTAGGCGAATTGATCGGGCTTCGGTGGTTGCAAATGCAGTAAGGGACTTCTGCTGGTCTCCGCGCATATCTCGCGCTCTAATTTGCCCGGATCATCAACGTATTCCCGAGCCCGGCTAAGCTCGGCCTCAAAATCCGCGCCGCAATACTCTTCAGGTTCACTTTTGCCCATCAACACCATCCTCCTATTTTACGGTCCATGCCACCATTAATGGGTGAAAGAATCTACAGTTCTTAGAGATTGAATCAGGTCTCTGGGTATATCCTTAGGGCATATTGCCAGAGCTCTGTTCACCTGTATGATATCTTCCGCACGAACTATGCTCTCAGCGCCATCTATCACCATATTCTCCATAATCAAATGGAGTCTCGCCCCGTTTTTGAGAATTTCGTCATAAACCATCAAACGCTGATCCGTTTCTTCGGGCAGCACAAAAAGACTGGACGCTATAATGCCCTCGAGCATTGGCAACTCTTCCAACAGGATCATCAACCGGAGATAACATCCTGGAAAATTAAACTCGTCAACTCCGAGCTTAAATTGAAGACTATTGCGCGCTGCATAATCGCGGATCATCAAATTCTGTACAGGAACCGGTATGCGATTACCGGCGAATTCACGATGCGTCGTATAACCGCGATAGCCAATTTTCTGAACGGCCTGTCCACGGCTAGCCATCTAAACCCTCTGGAGCCTGATAATTCATGCCGACGCGGCTGACGACTTTAGTGGTAATCGGTAAATAAAACCCCCCCAGACTTTTTGCAGTACTAGCATAAGGTGTAAAAAGGCCCGTTACGCGGCAATTAAAAGACCACCTCGTTTCCCCCGTCGTATTGACGATATTGCCGTGCAGCAGATTGGGAGAAAAAATTAAGACTTTCCCGTAGGGTACCTCGATCCATACCAAGTCGTCTTTTACTTCAGTCCAGAGGAGATCCATGCCGCCCTTCTCCAGTATCGCTTTAAACCTAGGGATATATTTCCGATTGGCCTCAGGTGGCAGTAGGAACATCGCCTTAGTATCATATACATCGATCAAAGGCACCCATTCGACTACCTGAAAAGGAGTTTCCCCACTAAAAGAATCGGAGTGAATACCAAGTAGAGAGCTGTCATCGTCGGGTAACTGAATAGATAGGTTGATCTTATTTTGCATGGCCAATTCGTTGCCGACCAGAGCATCGATCACATTTCGGGCCAAAGAATAGTACGTTGGACGAAGCCAGGAATGAGTGTTGATTGCACCGTATATGGCCATCCGCAAATCGTTGAGCTTTTCAATATTCACGACTTTGTAGATATGGTTTAGGAATTCTCCTTCGTCATCTGGCATTTCACAACCCAGATGATCGCAGGCCAGAACTACTACCTGATGGCGAATTTCATCTAATGCTTCAATATTTTCTACACCCCGGACGACATAGCCCTGTTCTAAAAATTCTTCTGTAAGAGAATTTTCTTCAGGAAGTTGAAATGATTCTACCAATGCCATATCCACGCCTCTCAGCCTATTTTGCGGTGTTTTTCCAATGGGACTGCATATTCCTGACCGCCTTGCTGCAATATATCTGCAACTGCCATCGCTTGCTCAATACAATCGTCGATATCCACCCCATAGCGATAACTACCATTTCGGCCAATCGAGAACACTCCTTCGGGCATATCCTCAAAATACTTCAACGACCTCTGCAACTCGGCCTTAAAGGGCAGCGGATAGTATTTTCCGTTCATCGACGGTATTTCCATCCCAATCAGCGTCGTTGGAGATTCGTGGTGAGTAAACTTCTTGTACTCAACCAGACGCGTAAATTCTTCATCGTTGGCGTAGTAGAGAAAATACACGTGCTCGGGAAAACAAGATTCCATGGGCAAAACCATTTTGTGGAAGTCCCTGCCGATATAGGGCAACTCCCCATAGGCAAAGTCGAAGAGCAGATCGGGAGAGACCGTATTGACAATAACGTCATACGCCCGTTTATCTCCGTCTATCACTACAGCCTTGTTCTGGATGTCGTACTGTTCAATTTCCGTTGAGAGCAATACGGTCGCTGCTTTCGTAGACAAATCAAAATAGTCGTTATAACCATTCGCTGCATAGGGGTAAGCGGAGATCGAGTTGTCCCAAGCGGCACGAGATCCTTCTTTTAGTGCAACCCCTTTAGGCGACCAGTTAAAAGTATCTATCTCGGCATTGTCATCTACCAGCCACATCTTTTCGTTGTAGCTTTTAATCATCTTGTCATAGAGCGTCTGGCCGACAGACCCTATCCAGTATTCCTCAAGATTTTTTGCATTGGCTACCCCTTGTAACTGCCCCATCTCTTTGTCGATAATCTGCTTGTCGGGCATGCGGGTAATATCATCTTTGTGTATGGGATAATTATAGAACTGGTTGTCGCGCTCTACATAAGTGATAAATTCGTGATCTTCACACATTCTCAGTGGAATATATTCATTGAGATACTCGTAAACGCCCTGATGCTGAGTCAAGAAATGCCTCGGCCCGAAGGTATATGGATGTCCTCCCCACCAGTTAGTGCGTACGCCAGCGCCTAAGAAAGGAGCCTTTTCCACAAGGGTCACATCCCACCCCCCCTGCAATTCCAGCATATGAGCAGCGGCGCAACCGGCGAATCCACCTCCAATTATCAATACCTTTTTCACTTTTCCCCCATTAGTCGATATAAGCTATAAAGGATCGCCCCTGCCAGCCGACCTGTTGATATTCAATAAACTTAAAGCGGGATTTGCTGCAATAATCCCTAAAAGCACCTGCGGGACCTTTTACAGGAGACCCTTTATAACTTGCAAAATAATCATCGATATATATGATACTACCTTCCTGCAAAAGAGGATCGATGAAGTTGAGGACCGGTTCGGTGGATTCATAGAGATCGCAGTCGATATTCACTATGGAGACCTTCGATTCCTGCATGAGGAGTTCTCGCTGCAGCTCATCCGTCAAACTGTCGTTATAAAACCCCTTGATAGTGCGGCAATTATCTACATAAATCTCGTGCTCTCGCAGCATATTCCAAAACTCTTCCTCTGTCGTACACAGCGATCCCGGCATATAATTGCGATCTCTCGTTACTCCCATGGGATTTTCCAACTCGGGCAATCCAGCAAAACTATCGAATGCCAGAAACTTCATCCCATCCATATTATGCCTACGAGCCTCAGTCAATGCCATGCGAAAAGTCCGCCCGCGATGGCAGCCAAATTCATAGTAGTCGCCCAATATGCCATTGGCATTTACGAAGTGATACATCTGGACATAACTTTCCAGCTTATGGGATTGCCAAGTGGCCTGGTTATATGCGATCTCGTCTTCTCGGCTCCAATTTTCTAAATCTTTTCCACTAGCTAAATGCACCCAAGGCTCACTATTGATTTTCTTCGTATATGTCGCCTCAATAGCTTTGTTCATAACTCGTTCCTCACAAAAGGTTAGGTGGGACAAATTCCCCATACAATTACAACTATTCCACGAAAAACCAGTAGTAATCCCCCGTGTACCCAACTTCGTCAAAAAGCTGCTTCCAGTCGTCGACATGCATATAAGTATAAGCCGTCAGAACCCAGTCGCGGAGCAGTTCCTTCTCTTCCTCGGTGCGCCACGCGTCGACTGTGACAAAGGCATGAGCGCGCGAAACCCGCTGAATTTCTCGTAAAGCCTGTTTGCACTCATCGAGATGTAAATTGTGGATTGTGCTCAACCCCAACACCAAATCGAAGGAATTATCCTCATAGGGCAATTCCTTGGCATTGCCGACTTTTAGATAGGGTTTTACTTCTTCTTTGGCATTTTCAATAGCGTATTCGGAAACGTCAATCCCCGCCACAGTGCTTGCGGGCATCAGCTCCTTGAAATCGTGCAACATAAAACCCTTTGCGCAACCGATATCGAGAATACTCGCAGTGGCCGGCAGTTGGTAATAGTCGCGAATGCGCTCGACGGTGTCCCGCCAGAAGCGCAGGTGATAAGAATAACCACCATAACCATGCCGGCGATCTCCGTCATAATAATCTCGGTCATATTTCCGGGCCAGCGCTCGATCCGCCTCCGTTATAGTAGGGCCACGGTCATCGGTTGATCGCTTTGATTGCGGATAGCGGTCCAGTAGATTTATCTCAGCCAATCTAACACTCCTTAGGTTCAGCGCCTCTCGCGACGGGTCGGTACGACTCAATTGCCGTCTCGATATCGCTAAAGTTAAAATCCGGCAACAAATCCACTAATCCGCCACGATCAAATACGAGGTCAAAATTGCGCCCACGCTCTTCGGCGCCATGTATTATTTCGACCTGCAAATCTAGCGTTTTCCGTATTTTATCGACCAACTCAACGAGCGAGTAGCTCTTTCCCGTCACGAGATTTAACGTACCGTCATGCCCCATTGGGATCATCTCGTAGAGTAATCGACTAACATCTTCGACATATACGTAATCGCGTAGCACATCGCCACTGCCATGGACGTGTATTTGACCCTGCTCTACTGCGCTCTTTATCAGGCGGCCAATCACGCTGCGGTCGTTCTTAGCACAACCGTATATCCCAGGAATTCGCAAAATAGTTACCGGACAATCGACCTCACCTGATTGACTAAGCATCCACTCGCATCCTTGTTTGGCCAGACCGTACCATGTATCGGGGGCGAGTTTTGTTTCTTCGTCGATAGGCAAAATAGGACCTGCACCGTATACGTCGACCGAACTGAAATAGGCAATAGATACGACGGGAGCGTATCTGCAACCAACCATGAGATTTCTGACAATTTGTAAGTTGTCGAGAAAGGACTCGTACGAAACATCAGCCGATTTGTTTACGACAGCAAAAAAGGCGATCCGATAATTCTCTCCGTCCAATGAACGAAAAAAATCAACGACTTCATCCTCACACAAAAAATTGCACTCCGCCGAAGACAAGCCAATCACTCTCGCACCGCGCCTGCTCGCGTACTCGGCGAAATGACCCCCTATATAACTATTGCGGCCAACGACGATCAGGTTCATCCGCTAACGGTCCGTGGCCTTCTTCTCTTTTAACCGGTCATAAATTTGTTCGACACTCAACCCATGTGCCCGCCATATATCTTCCTGAGAACCAAAAGTATGGATGAACTCATCCCGCAGGCCAAAAGTCCGCAAGTCACAGTGTGCACCCTGGTCCCAAGCGATTTGTTTGACTTGTGCTCCCAGTCCATTCAATACGGAATGTTCCTCTATGACAATCACTGATTCATAACGATCGAGCACTTCTGAAACTCTCTGCTTGTCAAGCGGCTTGAGCGTATGAGCCGACATGATCGACGTTGAACACCCCTTTTCTTTTTCCAGCTTCCCAGCTAAGTCGAATGCCATACTCATGATTGGCCCGTAGGACAATATGCAAGCATCCCCACCTTCTTTTATCAACCTCAGCTTGCCAAACTCAAAAGGCTCTGGGGCCTGTGAAGTGAGATCCGGCTCACCGGCCTTACCGAGGCGCAGATACACTGGCCCACTATGGCGCGCACTGGCCCAAGTCGCCGCAATGGTCTCGGCTGGGTCACATGGGGCTATGATTGACATATTGGGCAACGAGCCCATTAGGGCGACATCTTCCTGGGCATGGTGCGTTCCACCCAGCGTGCCGTAAGTAACCCCAGCTCCCATACCGACAATAGTTACGGGCAAATTTTGGTAACACAACTCGACGCGCACATGCTCAAAAGGTCGATAGGCTGTAAACGTCGCTATGGTGTAAGCGAACGGACAACAACCGCGCAGAGCCAAACCTGAACACAAACCGATCATCGCCTGCTCAGCCACGCCGACATTGACAAATTGGTCGGGAAATTCTCGGCGGAAATTCTCTATGCTGCCGACGGGGGAAATATCAGAAACCACTACATATACATCGTCAATTTCTCGGGATATATCGTAAATACTCTGAGCAAATGTATTTCTCATATCACACTTTCCCCCACTTCTTTTATTGCCTGCTGATACTCTTCAGGCGAAGGAGAACGATAGTGCCAGATGGGCATGTTCTCCATGTAACTCACACCCTTACCCTTGATAGTCTTAGCGATAACCATTAGTGGGGCATCCTCTTTGTGAGATGCCACAGCATCGTAAACCTGCTGAGAATCGTGCCCATCAACTTCCACAGTAGCCCAGCCAAAGGCCCTCGTTTTATCGGCGACTGGGTAGAAGTTCGGATGAGTTTCACTCGTGTTGCCGAAGGACTGCATGTCGTTTAGATCAACCATCGCCACGACATTATCAATGCCGAGAGACGGAGCGACCATCATCGATTCCCATACCGATCCCTCTTGTAGTTCCCCATCGCTCATTACGACATAGGTGATGCGATCTTGTTTTCGCACTTTATCGGCTAAGGCGATGCCAATAGCCATTCCCAAACCGTGCCCCAACGATCCCGTCGAGGCCTCTATGCCCGGCAAGCCATAATCGGGGTGCGTCCCGACCTGCCCCCCTTCCTTACAATACCCGTCCAACTCTTCACTCGACATGATGCCCAACTCCTCCAAGGCCGTATACTGCGCCATGGAACCATGCCCTTTCGATAAAATGAAAGTATCTGTACACGCAGCCTCGGTCGCATGGCGCATAAGGCCGAAATAAATAGTCTCGACAAGCTCCAGACAGGAAAAAGCACCTCCTATATGCAGTGCTGATACCGTCTGACTGATATCGAGAATACGCCGACGCATGCGCTGACAACGACGGCGTGAATCCTCTTGGAGGAATGGCTTCTGGGTAATGGCCGGCATAGTTGTTGCTCTATCCCCTTTGTAATTGTGTGCACACGGGAAGAATGCGCGCAAGCTCGTCCCAGATTGACAATATATATCTCGGGACATCGATTTGTTCTGCGCGTTCTCGAGTTATGAATTTAATAGCTTGACCTTCCAAGCAGTGTATTTGCTGTTTTTCATCGTAGAGGTCCCAAAAAACGTGAAGTCGCTGCGGCCCCCACCCTTCGTCATTATCACTTATGAACGAAGTCAGAAGCCTCAACTCTCGGCAGCGATAAGTTGTCTCTTCCCAGAACTCGCGCCGAGCGCATTCGATTGCGAGCTCACCGGAATGACAGTGCCCGCCAGGAGGGACCCACTGGTTTGCCGCGCGCAGCCCGGGCTTATCGTCCCTGTGCTGCAAGAGGACGGCACCATCAGCGCGCAAGAGCATCACCGCCCCGATGCATTCTATATCGTCGGTCAAAATTCCCGCCCTCAAGGAGCCTCTGCCCGCAGCCCATCTAGTGCGCCAACTCCTATTTGATAGATCTCAAAACCCAATACTGCACATGCCTTTGCATCTAGCAAGGAGAAGGGGTCTACGACCACTCTGTTCCTCATAACTTCAGCCACTGACGCCAAATCAACTCGAGTAAATTCTGACCAGGGTGTCATAACGACCAAAACACTCGCATCTCTACATGCATCAAGTGCTGTAGGTTCTTGTGTTAGATACCTCCAAGCATCGTCCCTCCCGAGTTTAACCATTGGATCGTATGCTTTCAGCGAGCGCCTGTTCAACGACCTAACCAGTGATAGCGCAGGGGAGTTTTTAGTAGAGGTCGTACCCTCCTTATAAGCCAGTCCCCAGATGGCGATAATCGCGTCATCTTCTGGGGCGAGATTTTTCTCGCGGATTATATCGCTAGGCCAATTTCGTCGATGGTTTGAGTTTTTTAACCAAGCATCGATGGTACCCGCTTCAGTCTGTCGTTCATCGGCGAGCATTTTAACCGTCATCAGATCGCGCTCTAGATTCCCCCCCGCAATACCCAGTCCAGGCTTTATATAAGCTTGGGGACCAATCCGCTGATCTAAGCGCAATGCAGGGACTATTTCCGACCAGTCAGCACCGATATTCTCACAAATCTCAGCAAGTGTATTCGCAGCAGAAATCGATGCTGCCAGACAGATGTTAATCGAGATCTTAGCCAATTCGGCACTCTCGTAACGCATCGGCAAAATCGGACAGGAATACGCACTTAAATAGTCTTTATAAATATCTGGCAGGGCGAGATCAATGTCGGGGCATCCCACTATAAAACGCTCGGGAAACAAGGCGCGCTCCACTGCTCGACCAAAGATCAACGTCTCAACCTGGTACAATACACGCAACTCCAGATCGCGCTGTTCGACGGCCAACCGCAAAGCGATTTCCCTGGTGAACCCTGGATGAACCTGGCTTAAAATCACCAGCACGCACCCCGTGCTGAGATATTTCACCGTGCGCTCAATCAGTTCACTCAACGCATTGAGGTCGCTGCGATTATCTTCGTCCGTCGAGACGTCAATGGAAAAGTACACCAAGTCACATTGCTGCAAAAACTCGGGGTCAGCAACGAATTGTATGTGCTCCCCGTTCTTTTGCAGCAAATCCTCGAGGCCGAGTTCGAATATGGGAAACTCACCTTGGGCCAACCGCGAGCACAATTCCGCATCGAAATCGAAGGCGATTACATCAACCCCCTTCGATGCGGCAGCTATACTAGAAACAATGCCTAAATGAGACAGACCAACAAAGCCTACTTTCATGCGAATTGAACACCACCCTGTCTAGCTAAATTACCCAGCGTCTCATTGATCCAGAAGTCATTGTCCATATTACTAGTAGCACGTGTACACAAACTTAAGAAATGGCGATATTCCATCTCCCAGGTAGGGTCTAATTTTTCTATAATACGCCTCTCTTCGTCGGGTTTTCCGCTGGGGAAAATTCGCTTGCGCACGACGAGAGAGCTAGGCCCCCATTTGCACAAACCCTCAATATGGGCACTACCCAATTCCCCGTATAAATCAATCCGAAAGGTGTTTCGCCACGACAACAGCGTTGCTTCAAATTGCAAAAATGGCTCACCGCGATAACCGAATAAAACGTGATCACTCGCGTTATTTTCAAAATTATTCAGTCCCCAGAGCTCGAAAGGATTCTTCATTTCGCCGAACAAAAATAGCGCCATATCGAGCAAGTGAGACCCCAAATCCACGAGCACCCCCGCACCTTGGTCACGCCACGGAGACTCTCTCGTATTCCGCGCCGTGCCATTGCCATAAAAAAACTGCCCCATATAAATGTCGCCAAGTACACTCTCGTCGAGCAACTCCTTCAACGCAGCTATATGTGGCTCAAAGCGATGGTTATAAGCCGTGTAACAGACGCAATTGTTGGAGCGAGCTAACTCGGCGAGTTCTCCCCCCTCTCCACTATCACCTATCAACAGCGGTTTTTCAACTAGGACATGTTTTCCAAGAGAAAGTAAATGGCGCAAAACGCCGACCTTCACGCTGTCCGGAGTGCATACCAAAGCGGCATCATAGAGATAAGATGGCACCTGCTCTATCGTTTTATAATCAGCCATTCCATCTTCGACATCAACAGTCACCACAACATCTTTTCCGGCAATTGCCCGCCGTTTATGACCCTGAATTCCCAAACCAACTAGCGCAATTCTCATGCGAATTGCAAACGCCTCTCTACGGTGTCCAATTTCTCTATAACTAACTCGGGGTCTACGGCGATATTGCCTTCGTGTTCACAGGCGATAGCCGCAGCCATAGTACCGATAATAGAAGCAACTACAGGCGACTTAGACGCAATCAAACCCAATGTTGAATAGGCTAGCAGGGCATCTCCAGTTCCCATCGTATCGACCACCTGATTGGTAAAGCTATCGATAGTAAGAAACGATCGCACATCAGAGTTTGGAGCCCTATAGGTAATGATGCCGCGCTCTCCGAGTTTCAATATCAGCGTCTTACAACGAGCCTGCTCGTAGAGCTTAAGCGCCAGAGGTCTGATGACTGAATCCTGGTCGCCAAGAGAAAAACGCGCCTCTCTCTCGTTGGGCGTGATAAGATCAAAATCCTGAAATTCCAAAATATTACCCCAACGACTAGCGACCTGGCTATCGGCAACTTTCAGCGGCCCTTCAGGCAGGATACCCGTCAGTTGAGGAATAGTTACATGAGTAAAAATCCCATGGCGAAAATCGCTGAATACAAAAGCATCGACTCCCTCGGAAGCCGCGATGTGTTGCTTGAGGCTATCCAAAATCCTCTCCGTAATCTCGCTATTGTCGACCTTGTCGACTTTTAGCACCCGATACGGCCCCTGGACGAATACATTCTTCTGCGTAGTCGGGCGGGTTGGGTCAATCACGTGACAGCATTCGATCCCGTGTGTTTGTAAGTCTTCTAAGACGAAGTCCTTTAAATTGTCCTCACCAAGAACGGTAGAAAATTTAACCTTTGCACCCGCTGTTCGAGCGTGCTTGGCAACAATCGCCGCGCCACCGACAAAATCCACTTGCCGGTCGTATTTCAGACTCACGGTAGGTGTTTTTGTCGCCCCCGAACTGATCATCGAACAATAGGTGTACGAATCGACAATCGTATCGCCTATCACGTGAATTTGAGTGCTGTCAAAGGAAGACACGGTTTTTTTTAAGTCGTCAAATGTAATTCCTTCAGACTCCATCAGCAGATGCAGTTTTTCAACGGCTAAATCGGGCGGCGCTCGATCTATAATTGCCGATGATGAATAGACGACATCTCCGGGCGTAAGGATCAACTCTCCACCATAGCCTTTTAGTACGTCCACCTCTTCCTGCGTCTTTGGATGAAGCCCACCGTCTACGTACTCATACCCCTTAGCGTAATAATCCGGCTGTAAAAAACGGATATTTTCCAGCGGCGTGGGATTTTCATCAATGAGCACGTAATCGACGACTTCTAACATTGCCAAGTTCATAGCGCGCAATTCTTGCGGCACAAAAGGACGAAAATTAGCCTTCGATATATGGTCATCAGAAGTTAAGCTGACCACTAAAATATCCGCTTTGTTCTTGGCGTACATCATATGTCTAATATGGCCTGGATGCACCAAATCAAATGTGCCATGGCACATAATTACCGAGCGCTGACGGGGTCTAGCTCCCACCTCAACTGCCAGTTCATCTCGATTTTTTATTTTTCGCTGGTATCCGTTGTGCTCATCCAACATTGACTTATTCACCTTAATCCAGTGCCGCGAACCAACTTTTCGTCGCGGCTTTGATCGACTCTGGTTCCCAAACCGGCGCCTGCCGCCAGTATTCTATATTTTGCAACATGATCTCGACACCCTCGGCGAAAGACACTAGGGGTTCCCATCCCAATTCGTCGCGTATTTTCGTCGTATCGGCCCAAGTTACATCAGGTTCACCTGGCCGTTTTGGCAAATGCACCACCTCTCCCCCCAACAATTCGACTAGGCGATTTACCGACTGCGGTTCACCTGCACCTAGATTGTAAATTTCGTTGGTAGTGCCTCGTTCAGCCGCTAAGAAAAAAGCTCTTGCTACATCTGTTACAAAGGCAAAGTCGCGCGTCTGAGTGCCGTCGCCAACTACAGTGAGGGGTTTTCCCGCAAGTTTTTGTGCCAAAAAGACACCGAACACCGCACCATATGCCCCCGTAGTACGCGAACGAGGACCATATGCATTAAAAATACGAATAGCATTTACGGGCACCCCATAGACTTTGCCCCAATGCAAGACGGCTTGCTCACCTTGGTATTTGCTCAGCGCGTAGGGGTATTGAGTATCGATCGGCGCCGATTCTGACGTAGGCAACTGCGTCGCCAACCCATAACATGAGGACGAGGCGGCATAAACGAACTTTTTAACCCCGAAATGGCGAGCAGCTTCTAACGCGTGCACAGTCCCCATGACATTGGCAAACATGTATTTTTGTGGGTTCTCAATTGACGGCACAATATCGCCAATGCCAGCAAAGTGAAAAACGTATTCTACGCCGTCGAACATCGCATCATCGGGAGCGAGGTCGCACAAATCGCCTTCTTCAAAGACAAAGTCAGGGTTGGATCTATGTTGCTCTATATTAGCCAACCGGCCACCGACCATATTGTCTATTGCCCGCACACTAAACCCACTTTTCAGCAGAAGATCTACCATGTGGCTGCCGATAAATCCAGCGGCCCCAGTAACTACAGCAACTCTCCCTGCGGTCATAGTATTTCTAGTTTCTTGACGGTATTGACGTTAAAGTATCTGTCGTCGTCCATGCTGGCAGGCAGTTTGCCTTCCTTTAGCGCCATACACACATCGCGCACGGCATCCTCTAACGTGCGCTTCGGCTTATAGCCTAACTTTTCTTCGATTTTTTTAGAAGTTACATGGTAGGAGCGCAAGTCGTCACTGCTCGTCGTTTCTACGTGAATTGGCGCTTTTTCTGGCATGACTTCTTCAGTGACGCTTCGCACAATCTCCGCTATTTCAGCAACAGTATGGTTCTGGTACGAAGCGTTAAACGTCTCCCCTGCGATTTTTTCCGCCGGCAAGTCGAGTAATTGCACATACAGATCGGTGATATCTTCTATATGTATATTGGGTCGCTTCTGCGAACCTCCAAATACTTTGATCACGCCATTGTTGACCGCATGATTGGTGAGAATATTCACCGTGAGATCCAAGCGCATGCGAGGCGAGTAACCACACACGGTAGCAGGGCGAATAATAACCGTGGTGAAATCGGGCGATTGATATTTGAGCAATACCGGCTCGCATAGCCCCTTGTACTTGTTATAATCCGTAAGCGGCACGAGCGGGTGCTCTTCCGTCACTTCTGGTGCATCGCTGATGCCATACACCGAACTAGTCGAAGCATAAATAAAGCGCTTGACCCCCGCTTGTTTACTGGCTGCAACCATCGGCTCGAAACAATCGTAATTGATCACGCGGCTCAGATCTGGATCGAGTTCAAAACTGGGATCATTCGATATACAGGCGAGATGGATGACGACGTCGGCATCTGCCACAGATGCAGTATAATTAGCGATGTCTCTAATATCGCCCTCGACGACGTTCAGATTATCGTGCTCAGGTAAGCCCTCAGAGCCGAATAACATCGAATCGTAGACAATTACCTCGTGTCCTGCGTGCAAGAGTTTGGGCACGAGAATGCACCCGACATACCCCGCCCCTCCCGTCACTAGTATTTTAGACATAGACCCTCCTTATAGACCTGAACACTATCAATTGGCATTTGAAATTCTACTACAACATACCTGTTGTCAAAATTAACTCGCTAGCTTCGAATAGGGATTCTGCAATAATATCGGGGTTTTCAGCTTGGCGCTCAGCGTATTCGCTGCGAATCAATACCGTGCTACAACCCGCAGCTTTGCCCGCCTCTATATCCCGCCAGCGATCACCGATCATAATAGATTGGCTCAAGTCAATCGGCCAACGCTTAGCGACTTGCAACAGCATACCCGGTTGTGGCTTCCGGCACTCGCAGCCATCTTCGTCCACGTGGTAACAGACCAGGATATCATCGACTGGGCAACGCGATGCCAAATGGGCATGCATAGCTTCGACAACTTCTTTGCGCTGCACCCCCGTGCGCACGTCAGGCTGGTTAGTGACAACAAAGATTAAAAAATTCGCACAATGTAGTTTCTCGATGGCTTCTTCTACCTGAGGCAGGAATTCGAATTCATCCATAGACGCAGGAGGGTAAGGCCGCCCCTCTCGGATTACAGCGCGGTTGATGACTCCATCGCGATCGAGAAATACAGCGTGCTTCATCACCTCTACACTCCCCCCCTTCTCATAATTGCGCTCTCCATATTTCCACGCTGACTCAAATAACACCCTCTCGGGCGAATCAATTGCACCAAACGCGCTCCGCCCCCGTCAATTACGCCCAAAAATAAAAGCAAGCGCAATAAAAACAACATTATACATCAACAAACTACGAAAGGCGCCAAATCTGTTCTTCGGACAGTCCCCAGTTAGAGAGCTGTTTTTCTACTTCGTCGAGCTGTTCCAAAGCCATAATTAGCAAACCACCCCATTCAACAGTCTGCAAATCCTCAAATTCCAACACTCTTACCCCATTAAAACTAGAGCCAACAAGTGTTTTATCGATGATTCCGACGATTTGAATCTCCGTGCTATCCACTAAGCCCATCACAATCCGCGTAGCATCCGTAGCCCCATAAATGACTACTTTTCTCACGCCACTTTGCGCCATATCTCTAAGACACTGCTGCAACTTTTGCTCTACCTGGTTGTAAAAACCCAGTGTAAACTGCATAAAACGATAGGCTAAGTGCGATTTAGCCCTCAGACCTGCCGGTGTTAGTATATAGAGATAGGTCCGCTTATCTGGGTTACTGACAACATTGTGAAACTTAATGTGTCCCTTTTCTAACAACTTATGCAGGCAGTAGTTTACTTTTTTTAAATTGAGTCCTGTTCTACGAGATAGTTCTCTCTGAGTGACCTGCTCCTCACCTACCAAAGCATCCATTACGGCTAATAATCCCAAATCTTCGCGTGTCGCCGAATCCTGCTTTAAAAGATCCATTATCTCTCCTCTCTATAAACGCACTCCTCTATATTTCTTTTTATACAATAAACGTTTCGAAAAGAAACAAAATATGCAAATGACTGTCAAGTAGGATGTTACCAATAGAAACAAATAGGAAAGAGAGAGGAATTACATCCAATAATCACATAACTATAACAGGTTCCGCTCGTCCTCTGGCCACACGACACACACTACGCCCAATCGTCCCAACCCGCTCGTGAACCCCGATTGCAGTCTGTGAACACAGCGGTCGAAATGCAGTGCGCAAGATCAACCTGCTATCACGCCTATACAACGCCTCTATAAGCGATTTTTAATAACCTATAAGCCACATTATTCGCGATATTCATCATGGCCACTACTATCGACCTCATAAACAGAAATTTACCACTTAGTCTCGGCAATCTGCACATCTGGGTGCGATACAACAAGATGCCAAATAACAGCTTGAAAAGATTCTGCCAATGGCGTGACAGTGTGAGCACTGATGGTCGGCACAATAACACAGGCGTCAGCAACTTCTGCTGTAAACCCGCCATCCCGCCCTACGATACCGCAAACACTAGCGCCAATTTCCTTAGCGTACTCCAATGCCTTGACGAGATTGACACTCACATTCATCTCGCGGTTACCTCCCCCAACGGACAACACCAAAACTAAGTCTGTCTCCCGCAGACGGCTCCCCTCTAACCAACGGGCAAAAGCCGTATCCCAACCATCGTCATTGATACGCGCCGTCAACTCCGAAACATTGTCGGTAGGCGCATAGGTCTCGATTCCAGCAATTTTACGAAAATCGTTGACGGCATGCGAGGCATTACCGGCACTGCCGCCCACCCCCAAAATAAAGAGCCTGCCGCCCTTCTTGCGCGTCTCGACAAATATCTTTACCATGCGGTCGATGACGCTTCGATCTAGCTGTCGAATAATTTGGGCTGCCTCGTTGAGGTAGGTCTCCGCATAACTCTCCATCAGATAGAATACTCCGCTGCGGTAGCATCCGTATAAAAAAGCTGCACCGTCTCGAGTGAAAACTCAGCCAAATCTTTCCCTAGCGTTGGCAACTTCTTAATAATATCGCTGGTGCAAGTAATAATGTGGCAGCCAATTTTATCTGCTTCGACGACATTGTAAACCTCACGCGGGCTCGCCCAAATCAACTCGGCATTGGGGTTGGGCTTCAAGATATCTACTGACTCTTGCATGGTGGGCATATAGTCAATACCAGCATCGGCAATGCGTCCTGCAAAGACCGAAACGCAGCACGGGGCCCCTCCATCAACGGCCTCGGCCACTTTTCGCACTTGATCGAGCACAAAAATAGCCGTGATATTGACCTTTACTCCCTCGTGCGACAAACGATTGACCAAGTCATAGCTCGGTTCGCCTTTAGTATTACTCACCGGAATCTTGACATAAACATTATCACCCCAAGTAGCAATCTCCCGCGCCTGGTCTTCCATATCGCCAAACTCGTCAGAGAAAACTTCGAACGAAATGTCCCGGTCGGGAATTTCCCTGACGATATCTTTTGCAAAAGCCACGTAATCGCGAACTCCGGCTCGGCGCATAAGCGTTGGGTTCGTCGTAAACCCGGAAACGAGCGGATTGGCATAACTTTCGAGCATGCTCTCTCGATCTGCACCGTCAGCAAAAATCTTGACTTTAAGATCGGCAGCAGAAAGGTCGGAATGCAACACTTCTTGAACACTGGCAGTCATAACTCAACTCCCTACAAATTAGAATGATCTAAGGGACATATTAACAAAAAAATTGCACTCAATGTGCACTGAGGGCAAATCGTTGTCGATCTTAGTCTCCACCAAGATTACTCGACGTTTACACATTACAAGAACGATTGGATACAACTCCACTCTAACGACTATAGCGGTTCACGTTGTACCGAGTGAGGTTTTTGGCAAGCCACTCAGCAGTCTTCTCGATTCCCTTTTCAAGAGATGTTTCCGGCTTCCAATTTAATACCTCAGATGCAAAGCTCGGGTCGGAAAGTAATTCTCCGACCTCGCTCTTTTCAGGCCTCATCCGCTCATCGTCAGAAACAACTTTGGCATCGACATTTAATGTTTTTATAGCCAGCTCTACTAAGTCTCCAATTGAAATATCTCGCCCAGTTCCCAACTGCACTGTGCGTCCAACAGCCCTTTCACTCAGAGCCGCCTTTATGAAACCATCCACTGTATCATTTACAAAAGTTAGATCCCGCCTAGGCCACAGTGCCCCTAAATGGATCTCAGTTTTACCTGCGAGTAACTGCATCAAAATTGTAGGTAACACAGCGCGTGCAGACTGGCGCGGACCAAAGGTATTAAAGGGCCGCAGCACCGTCACGGGAAGATCAAAGGAACAGTAGAAACTTTCGGCCAATTTGTCGGCGGCGATCTTGGAGGCGGCATAGGGAGACTGCGCTTGCAGGGCATGCGACTCCGCTATAGGTACACTATGTGGCGTACCGTAAACTTCGCTAGTGGACGTATGGATAACCCTCGAACCTTGAGACTTGGCAGCCATTAACACATTGAGGGTGCCATTGACATTTGTGTCGACATATGACCCAGGAGCTTCGTAGGAGTATGGGATCGCGATAAGAGCAGCTAAATGAAAAACTGTTTCACAACCTTCTACAGCATCCACGATAAAACTTTGATCACGAACATCCCCCGATATCACTTCTATATCCGCTTCTGCTCCTCTCTCTTGATACTCCTGTAGCCATCCCCAAGACCCCGATGAATTATAGCGAACCAAAGCTCTGACAGAAGCCCCATTGCGCAATAGGCGTTCGACCAAATGACTGCCGATAAAACCACCCGCCCCGGTTACCAATACGCGCGTGTTATTTAAACTCATAAACCTCTCGCTCTGTTCATAAACATTGGCATCTTGTAAACCTTATCAATTAATTCTGTTCACAGTACAGCATTAAATTCCTGCAACTCGATTGGCAACAAGCGACTCAACTATAAACCAATTACTCGGGCCTTGCCCTTGAATCCGACCAATGCATTACGCGTATCCACGACCAAACTAGCCCGTTCTCCAATCCACTTCCAATCGAAATTTCCGTGTGCTGTTAGTACTACTACGCAATCGGCCTCCACTACCTCGGCCTCTGTCAATTCGACGGATTCTAAGTTCCCCTCTATCTCGTCTCCCAGACTCGCTACAAAAGGGTCGTGATAAACCACATCGGCCCCTTTTTTGCGCAATTGCTCAATAATAAGCAGTGCTGGACTTTCGCGGACATCATCGATATCTGCTTTATAAGCTACTCCCAACACCAATACCCGTGCTCCCATCAAGGCTTTGGCCTCATCATTGAGCGCATCCATTATCTTGTGAACCACGTGATGCGGCATCTCGGAATTAACCTTATCGGCCAAATCGATAAAACGCGCTTCGTAATCAAGTCCGCGCATTTTCCAAGATAGATAGAGCGGATCGATGGGAATACAGTGCCCCCCCAACCCCGGTCCCGGTGTAAACTTCATAAAACCAAATGGCTTAGTCGCAGCGGCTTCGATTATTTCCCACACATCCAATTCCAAACGATCACAGATCAATGCAATTTCATTGACTAAACCAATATTTACCGAGCGGAAAGTGTTTTCTAATATCTTGACCATCTCCGCAGCGGATGGCGAAGAGACAGGAACTAGCGCATCTACTGCATGGCGGTATAGCGCCATCGCCGCCGCCGTACAATGGGGCGTCACTCCGCCTATGACTTTGGGCGTATTACGTGTCTTCCAAACCGGATTGCCTGGATCGACGCGCTCGGGTGAAAAGGCCAAAAAGAAATCTTCGCCGACTCGAGCGCCATCTTCGCTCAACCGCGACAGAATAACCTCCTCAGTTGTCCCTGGATAGGTAGTACTCTCCAACACGATAAGTTGCCCCTGCTGGAAATATTCCACTATGGCATCACAAGCAGCGACGATATATGAGATATCGGGATCTTTCGTTTTACTTAGAGGCGTTGGCACGCTAATACAGATACAGTCCACCTCTGCGAGAACAGAAAAATCTACGGTCGCTCTGAGCTTGGCATCACCGACAACTTTAGAGACGGCAGCACTTGCTACATCATTGACATAAGACACTCCGACATTGACCTGAGCAACCTTGTCCTCATTGAGATCTACTCCAACTACTTCAAGGCCGGCCTGAGCAAATTCTACAGCCAGCGGCAACCCCACATACCCCAACCCAATAATGCCAACTTTAGCATCTTTTCTATCAATCTTATCAACGAGACTATCCTGCATATTTACTTACCTGCCTTGTGAAACCACGAGAAGACACGCTCCAAACCTTCGCGTAAGAGTATATGAGGACTATATCCCAACTTTTTACTAGCGCTGCTAATATTGGCAAGCGAGCGTGGAACATCACCTGTTCGCGGAGGACCATAACCAATATTTCCCTGCACACCCACAACTTCGCGTATGTGCGCAACGACTTCATTCACACTGGCATTTTGTCCACATCCTATATTAAAAACTTCGCCGCTAACCCCCTCAGCTTCGAGCGCGAGCAAATTGGCTTCAACGACATTACTCACATAGGTAAAATCCTTTGCCTGTGCGCCGTCACCATCTATAGTTAGGGAATGTCCGTCCATAATTCCTACGACAAATTTGGGTATGAAGGCCGAATACTCTGTATTCGGACACTGACGAGGTCCAAATATATTGAAGTAACGTAAAACTACCGTTTCCAACCCGTAGATTCGCGAAAAGACATGGCAATATTTTTCGCCCGTTAATTTAGCTACAGCATAAGGGGAGACCGGCCTCGGTGTCATATCTTCGCTCACGGGCAAATCGGGATCTGGGCCATATACTGATGAGGATGAAGCATAGACTACCCTCTGGACTCCTGCATCTTTGGACGCATCGAGAATATTGAGGGTACCACCTACATTAACTTCGTTAGTAGTTATAGGGTCATTTACCGACCGAGGCACCGATGGCAGCGCTCCTTGGTGTAAGACATAATCAATATCCTGCACCGCTTTGCGCACGATGTGATAGCTGCGTATATCACCTTCAATCAAATCTATACGATCCATAAAACCGTGTAGATTATCTCTCTTCCCCGTGGAAAAATTGTCCAGCACGCGGACCTGTTGACCACGAAGGACGAGTTCTTCGACAAGATGTGAACCTATAAAGCCCGCTCCACCAGTAACTAAATAATTAGCCATTGTCACCCTTCAGACTATATAAAGTAAAGTCACTCATTAGCACAAACAGCGCACTCAACTACAAACAACATTGCGAGTGCAAACAATCTTCACAAAAAGATGGGCTTGAAAAGGTCTACTTAATTGCTTAGTCTCGTTTACAGCTTATCATAATAAATATAAACAGCAAAATACGCAGGACTTTATAACCATGATATCCTTATATTACACAGGGGCGACCATTTTTTTTCTCCTACTTGCCACCTCCCTCTCCGCCCAACAAGCACTTTCACTCCAGGAGTGCATCGACCTAGCGCTGCGCCGCAATTTGCAGCACCAACGCAACGAGCAA
>Ga0055584_100000122_pt1 | contig 73018 bp, 54 predicted proteins | sample OSDHelmetaG_FD_58716 | JGI IMG/M metagenome (GOLD analysis project Ga0055584, IMG submission 58716) | Pelagic marine sediment microbial communities from the LTER site Helgoland, North Sea, for post-phytoplankton bloom and carbon turnover... | ecosystem: Environmental > Aquatic > Marine >... | reverse complement strand
CCCCAACACCCCGCCGGTCGCCGATGCCGGGCCCGACGCGACCTACGGCAAGAACGACGCGATCGTGCTGGACGGCAGCGGCAGCTTCGACCCCGACAACGACCCGCTGACCGGCCGGTGGATGCAGCTGTCCGGCCCGCCCGACGCGGTGTTCGACGAAACCGTCATTCAGCCCGTGGTGTCTGCCTGCACCGGCGGCGTCTACGAGTTCGGCCTGATCGTGCGCGACGGCGAACTGGACTCGGACCCGGACTCCGTGGCGATCACCCTGACCAACGAGGTTCCCGCGGCCGACGCGGGCGACGATCAACTCGTCGGGGTCGGAGCCCTCGTCGTCCTCGACGGTGCGGCCAGCAGCGATCCCGACGCGTGCGACGCCCTCACCTACGCCTGGACCCAGACCGCCGGCGACGCAGTGGTCTTGTCCGACCCGACTGGGTTCCAGACCTCGTTCGATGCCCCGGCCTCGGTCGCCAGCCTGCAGTTCGAGCTCGTGGTCAGCGACGGCGAGGAGTCCTCCGCCGTCGACTCGGTGGTCATCGACGTCGACACGAACGTGCCCCCGACCGCCGACGCCGGCGCCGACGCCGTGTTCCACAAGGAAGAGCAGGTGACGCTGGACGCCAACGGCAGCTTCGACGCCGACGGCGACCCCATCACCCTGGCCTGGGTCCAGACCGGCGGCCCCAGCTCCGTCACCCTGAGCGACCCCACGGACTCCGCCCCCATCTACATCTCGGGCTGCGAGTCGGGCGTGTGGACCTTCGAGTTGACCGTCGACGACGGCACCGTCAGCGCCACCGACGACGTCGAAGTCACCATTGAGAACCGCATCCCGCAGGCCGACGCGGGCGGCAGCCGCGGCGAAGCGGCCGGCTCGCTGGTCACCCTGGACGCCGGGGGAAGCAGCGACGGCGATTCGTGCGACTCCATCGTGTCCTACGCCTGGACGCAGACCGCGGGGGCCACCGTCGCCCTCTCCGACCCCACGGCCGAGGCGCCCACCTTCACCGCCCCCCTCACCAACGACGTCCTGAACTTCGAGGTCGTGGTCAGCGACGGCGAGGACAGCTCCTCGCCGGGCTCGGTCTCGATCACGATCGCCAACCAGGCTCCGATCGCCGAAGCCGGCCCCGATCAGGTCAGCACGCTCGGGTCCACAGTCACCCTGGACGGCACCACCAGCTACGACGTCGAGGGCTCGGCCATCACCTACCTGTGGTCGTTCGTGACCGGCCCCTCCGCCGTCACCCTGACCGACCCGACGACACCGACCCAGTCGGTGTTCCTGCCGGGCACGAGCGGCGGCGACTTCGTCTTCGGGCTGGTGGTCAACGACGGCCAGCTCGACTCCGTCGAGGACCGGGTGCACGTCGTGGTTCCCGGCTCGCCCCCCGTGGCCGACGCCGGCACCGACCAGGACGTCAACGGAGGCGAGTTGGTGCGGCTCGACGCCGGCGGGAGCACCGACTCCGACGGCGACCCGCTCACCTTCGCGTGGACTCAGACGGCCGGCCCGGACGTGGACTTCGGCGACGGCGATGGGTCCCGACTCTGGTTCTCGGCCCCCGCGGCGGGCGGCTCCGTGACGCTGCAGGTCGAGGTCTCCGACGGCACGGCGACCGACACGGACACGGTCGTGATCGACTCTGCCGCCTGGACCGGCACCCCCGTCGCGCTGCCGCCGCTCCCGTTCGCGACGACCTACGAGTTCTTCGGCTTCAGCACCTTCGACGTCGCCATCGTGGGCGACTACGCCGCCGTCGTCGGCAGCGACATCAGCGGCGACAACCTGCAGATCCTCGACGTCTCCGATCCTGCGCTCGTGACGTCCGTCGTCAGCGCCGCGCCCACGTCCACCGGCGCCGTCGTGTTCGATGGCGACTACGCGTACGTCGTCAGCAACGACGGGGTCGAGGTCTTCGACTGGAACCCCGCCGGCCCGTCGCTGACGTCGGTGGGCGCGGCGCCGAAGCCGGCCGGGTTCACGTCGGTGACCGAGCCCACCCTCGTGGGCGACACCCTGTTCGCCATGCTCTTCGACACGTCCACGGGCGACGAGGGCTTCGCGGCCTACGACGTCGCGGTGCCGACGGCGCCGGTCCTGCTGTACAGCCAGCCGTTTGACGGCGCGAAGTCCCTGACCGCCCGCGCCGGTGAGCTCTGGATCGGACACTCCACTGGCTCGTTGCACGCCTTCGACACTGCGGGGCTGGCCGATCTGGTGCCGTCCGTGCTCGAGCTGACCGACGCCGCCGACGACGGCTGCGGCGACATCGCCTGGGGCCTGAACATCGTGGGCGACACGCTGTTCGCGGCCTGCGACGACACCGCGTCCCTGGCCATCTTCGACATCACCGACCCCGCCGAGCCGGACCTCCGCAGCACGACGGTGGCCCCCGGCCAGGCCCAGGCGGTGGACTTCATCGGCGACCTCGCGTTCGTGACCGCGCTCAACAGCGGCCTGCACGAGATCGACATCACCGACCTCGACAACCCCACCTACCTGGGCACCCACCCCATGAGCGCCGACGGCGACCAACTGGCGACCAGCGCCGCGGCCGTGTTCACCGTGTCCGGGGGCGATGCGCTGGACGCCATCGTGCCCGGCGCGTCCCTGCCGTCCTTCGAGTCATCCTGGACCGCCGGCGGCTCCGTGCGGCACCTCGACGTCTCGGCGGGCTACCTGGCGGTGGGCCGAAGCGGCGGCACCGATCTGTTCGACGTGCTCGACCCGGCGCTGCCGGTCCTGGAGATCGCCCTGCCCACGAGCTCGTTCAACGACCTGCAGATGGACTGGCCGTGGCTGTACCTGTCCGGCGGCAACGCGGGCGTCGCCATCGTCGACGCCGTCGTGCCGTCGGCGCCGGTGACCGTCGCCACCTTCGGGCTCACCCAGGGCTACAACCTCGGGCGGATGCACGTCCTCGACGACGTCCTGTACGTCGCGACCCAGTCCGACGGCTTGCAGATTGTCGACCTGTCGAACCCCAGCTCGCCCGCGGTCCTGGGCGAGTACGACGTCGGGCAGGGCACCGGGCCCGTCGTGGTGCGCGACGACGTCTGCTACGCCAGCTCGTTTGGCAACGGAATCGACGTGCTGGACGTCTCGGCGCCCGCGACGCCCGCGCCCCTGTCGTTCATCGGCCACACATCGCCGTCGGGGCCGTTGGAGCTGTCCGGGGACCTGCTCTACAACGGCTTCGGCGCCACCACGTTCCGCCAATGGGACGTGACCGACCCCGCCAACCCGGGGGCCGCGCAGTCGGTGCCGGTGTCGGGCGACCCCGAGGAGATCCGGCTGAGCGGCCCGCTCGCTTGGGCGGCGACGGGGGGCGCGGGCCTCACGGTGCTGGACGTCACCGTCGCCGCCAGCCCGGTGCTCGTGGCGCGGCACGGCGTCTTCGACAGCAGCGACGCGATCGCGCTGGGCGAGGACCACGTGTTCGTCGGCGACGGCGACGAAGTGCACACGGTGCCCATCGACAACGCCGAGTGGACGACTCGCTACACCACGGTGGGACCGCCCGGCTCAGCCGCGACCTGGTCGCTGGCCTGGGCTCAGCCCGACGCCGACGAGCAGGTGTTGTGTCTGGTCGACGAAGGCACCTGCACGGTGACCGGACTCGATGGGGCCGGGAACACGGCGGACGTGCAGTGGACGCTGCCCAACGCGGTGGGGGACTACGAGATCGTCGTGGTCGTCGGCCACCCCGCGACGCACTCGGTGCTGCGCGACCGGGTCACCGTCACGAACTGATCGCTTCGCTGGCTCAGGCCTGCGCCTGCCCGTGGTGCCACAGGCGCAGCACGATGTAGACGATGGTCGCGCCCCACACGGAGACGAACCACATCATCACGGCCTCCAGCGGCAGCCCCGCCCACGGCCCCACGAAGATGCCCAGCATCGCTTCGTGCTTGTAGTTCCACCAGTTGTACGGGACGCCCAGGGTCGCCTCCCACAGCAGGGAGACGCCCAGCAGGACGGCGTACAGCAGCGAGAACGCCTGCCAGTTGATGACCGGACGGACCGTCGGCAGGAACAGGACCGTCGGCACCACCCCGATCACGGTCAAGAACGCGAAGTAGCCGGGGAAGCCGGGGTTCGCCGTGAACCAGGCCTTGTAGCCCCAGCCCAGCGCGATGACCGCCAGCCCGATCCACACGGCCGCCCAGTTGAGCTGGATGAGGTTGCCCCGCACCGAGCGCGCGTGGTCCGTGAACCGCGGGTGGCTGCTGGCCTTCATCCAGAACAGGTCGCCGGTCACGTACAGCGACACCATGAACAGGCCGCCGAGGCTGTAGAAGCCCCACTCTTCGATGGGCAGGTAGCCGCTGTGCCAGCCCACGCCCCACTCGTAGGCGGGCAGGTACAGGCCCAGCACCGCGCCGGTGTTGGGGAACTCAAACCAGTGGTAGCAAAGGAACAGATCCAGCACCGTGCCCACCAGCGTGATCAGCACGACGGTCACGGCGAAGGCGACGTAGTCGAGCTTCGCGGGGGCCTTCTTGTAGATCCACCAGCACATCAAGACGTCGGGGATCAAGAAGATCAGCAGCGACACCGTGTAGCCGTGGGGCGACGGGTTGTCCGTCGCCACCTGCAGCGTGCCCGGATCGACGATCGTGCCGATGGTCAGCGCCGCCGGCAGCGCCAGGGCGACCAGCGCGACCAGGATCGTGATCAGGCCCAGCAGACCCTTGGTGCCCACCGTCTCGAGCCACGACTGGGCCCATCCCTCACCGAAGTGCAATCCCACGATGTCCTCCTTCGCGGGGTACCCGCTGATGGCGTTGCTGGCCAACATCCCCGACATGGCCGACGACTCGACGTTGGCGATGTTGAAGCCGGTGTCCGTCCAGTCGCCGGCCACGGTCAGGTTCGTGAACCCGGTGTCGTCGGCGGCGATGCGGTGCTCGGCCAGCGCCGGGAGCCGACTCCCGCTCAACCGGGGGCTCAAGGTCGCCGCCGCCCTCGCCCGGGCGCTGGGCGACGTGCACCGCGCGGGCCTCGTCCACCGGGACATCAACCCCAGCAACCTCCTGGTCGGCGCAGGCGACGAGATCCAGATCATCGACTTCGGCCTCGCGACGCGGGTCCAGGGCCAAGGCGGCGCCGTGCCCGTGAGCGAGGCGCTGATCGGAACGCTGCGGTACCTGGCGCCGGAGCAGACCGGCCGGCTCGACCGGCCCGTGGACTGGCGCAGCGACTTGTATTCGCTCGGCGCGACGCTGTTCGAGCTGTTCGCCGGCCAGCCCCCGTTCCCGACGACCGACCCCGTGGACCTCGTGCACGCCCACATCGCCCGGCCGCCCCCGCCGCTGACGGCGCTTCGGCCCGATGCCCCCAACGCGCTGCAGGCCGTGATCGAGCGGCTGTTGGCGAAGTCGGCGGACGACCGCTACCTCTCGGCCCATGCCCTGGCCCGCGACCTGGACCGCATTGCCGGGGCGGTGAGCGAGGGCCGCGTCCTCGACGGCTTCGTGCCCGGCAGCGATGACCACCCCGAGCGGTTCACCGTCCTCGACCGCCTGTACGGGCGCACCGCGGAGCGCGATCGCCTGCTCAGCCAGTTCGCCGAGGCGGCGAGCGGGGCGGCGGCCGTGACCGCCGTGGTCGGCCCGTCGGGCATCGGCAAGTCGGCGCTGGTGGCCGAGGTGCGCCGCGCGATCTCCGAGCAGCGGGGTTTCTTCGCCGAAGGCAAGTTCGACCAGCTGGGCGGCGGCCTGCCGTACTCCTCGTTGCTGGCCGCCCTCGACTCTTTGTTGCGGCAGGTGCTGGGTCAGCCCGAGTCGACGGTGGAGGCTTGGACGGAGCGGCTCTCGACGGCCGTGGGCGGCAACGGCGGCGTGGTCGCGACCGTGCTGCCCGTTCTGGAGGCGGTCATCGGCCCCCAGGCGGCACCGCTGGAGCTGCCCGCGGAGGATGCGCGCCATCGCTGGCTGGACGTGTTCCCGCGGTTCGTGCGCGCCCTGGCCACCGAGCAGGAGCCCCTGGTGTTGTTCCTGGACGACCTGCAGTGGGCGGACCAGGCGACCCTGGAACTGTTGGATCGGGTGCTTCGGTCCGACGACTGCCGCCACCTCTTGCTGCTCGTCGCATGGCGGCCCGACGAAGTCGGCGACACGCACCCCCTGCAGGGCCTGCTTCGCTCGCTGCGGCAGCGGGGCGCTTCGCTCGAGACCGTCGAGCTGGGCCCCCTGAAGCAGGCCGACGTGGCGGCCCTGGCGGCCGACGCGCTGCGCCGGGACGTCGCCGACTGCGCGGGCCTGGCCGAGGTGGTGACGGACAAGACCGGCGGCGCGCCCTTCTTCGTGCGGGCGTTCCTGGAGCGGCTGGCGGCCGATGGCCTCCTGGAGCTGGACGCCGACTCGGGCGGGTGGACCTGGGCGTTGGACGCGGTCCGCTCGTCCTAGGGTGACGGCCAACGTCGCGCACCTGATGTCGCGGCGGCTGGAGGAGCTGCCCGAGTCGACCCTGCGTGCCTGCGAGCGGGCGTCCTGCATCGGCAACCGGTTCGATCTGGAGGTGGCGGCGCTGATGGCCGGCACGTCCCGCGCCGGAACCGCCCGCGATCTGCAGCCGGCCCTGGAGCAAGGCCTGCTGCTGGCCGAAGGCGACTGGCAGCTGGCGGCGGTGGCGGAGTCCGACGAAGGCCTCGGAGCCGTCGAGTACCGCTTCGCCCACGACCAGATCCAGGCGGCCGCCTACGACCGGCTCGACCCCAACGCCCGGGCCCGCCTCCACCGCGACCTGGCCCTGGCGTGGCAGAAGACCCTGGACGACGACGGGCGCGCGGGGCGGCTGTTCGACATCGTGCGGCAGGCCAACGCCGGGCTCGCGGTCACCGACGACGCCGAGGAGCGGGCGGCCATCGCCCAGCTCAACCTCGACGCCGCCCGGCGGGCGGTCGCGGCCTCGGCCTTCTCCGAAGGGCTGCGGTTCGTCGAGCAGGGGATCGGGTGCCTGCCGTCGGATGCCTGGAAGCGCCGCTACCCGCTGGCCCTGCACCTGCACCGGCTGGGCGCCCAGGCGGGACGTCAGTCCGCCAACTACGAGGCCATGGAGGTCTACTCGGCCCAGGTCATCGAGCACGGCCGCGACCTGCTGGATGTTGTCCCCATCCACGAGAACCGGCTGCAGTACCACGTGGGGCGCCTGGAGCCCGGCGAGGCGATGCGCGTCGGCCTCGACGTGCTTCGCCAGCTGGGGGTGAAGCTGCCCCCGGATCCGGGGCTGCTGCACGTGGCCCGCGGCTTGATCGCCACCCTGCTGCGCATGCGCGGTCGCACCCCCGACGACGTCCTGGCCCTGCCGCCCATGAGCGGCGAGCGGGAGTTGGCGGCCATGCGCGTGCTCATGGGCACGATCTCGCCGGCCTACATCGCGTCGCCGAACCTGTTCCCGCTCATCGTGTTTTCGATGGTCGAGCTGTCCCTGAAGCACGGCAACTCGTCCCAGTCGCCGTTCGGTTGGATGATCTGGGGAGTCCTGCTCAACGCGGCCGTCGGCAAGGTCGACGAAGGCGACGCCATGGGCTCGATGTCCATGCAGCTGATGGAGCGCCTGGGGGCCAGCGAGCTGAAGGCCAAGCTGGCGGTGTCCTGGGCCGTGGTGCTGGACCACTGGAAGCGTCCGCTGCGTCGCTCCCTGGGGACGCTGGAGGCCGGACACGTGGCCGGGCTGGAGTCCGGCGACGTCGAGTACGCCTGCCACAACGCCATGTACTGGTGCAACTACGCCCTGTGGACCGGCGAGCCCCTGGACACCGTCCTGCAGCGGCAGGCCCAGTACGTCGCGGTCATCGAGCGCCTCTCGTCGGACTTCCACGGCAGCTACGCCCGGGTGTTCCACCAGTTCGCGCGGAACATCGTCAAGGGCGGCGACGGCGCCTCGGACCTGTCGGGCCCGGTGTTCGACATGGAGTCGGAGTTCGCGACCTTCCAGGAGGCCAACAACCTGACCGGGATGTTCGTGGCCTGGCACGCCCGAGCGGCGCTGCAGTACCTGTTCGGGCGCCCCCAGGAGGCGGCGGCGTCGGCGAAGGCGGCGCGCAAGTACGGCGACGGGGTGCTGGGCAGCACGAGCCTGGTCCAGAACACCGTGGTGGAGCTGCTGGCGGGGCTCGATGCAGACAACCCGACGCCCATCGGGGGCGCCCGGCTGGCCCTGGCGATGCGGAAGCTGCGGTCGTGGGCGGGGCACGCACCCATGAACTACGGGGCCAAGCGCAGCCTCGTCGAGGCGGAGCTGGCGCGACACCGCGGCCGGGTCGCCGACGCGATGGCGCGCTACGACGAGGCCATCGCGCTGGCCGACGAGGCCGGGCTCATCGCGGATCTGGCCTTGGCCGCCCAGCTGGCGTCGCGCTTCTACGAAGGCCTGGGCCGGGGCACGATCGCGGGCATCTACCGGTTGCGCGCGGCCCGGGCCTGGGACGCCTGGGGGGCGACCGCGCTGCGGGAGCGGCTGGTGGAGTCGGGGCCCCGGGCGTGGCTCACGAGCCTGGACTCCTCCGCGCCCTCGGGGGACGGGAGCTGGACGGCGACCAGCACCTCCTACACCAGCTCGGGTTCCGTCGAGGGAGGTCGCTCCATCGACTTCGAGTCGGCGGTGCGGGCGGCGCGCGCCATCAGCGAGGAGATCCTGCTCGACGTCCTGTTGGACTCGCTCATGGACACGCTGCTGTCCAACGCGGGCGCCCAGCGGGGCCTGCTCATCCTCGACCGCCGCGAAGGCCTGGTCGTCGAGGCCGAGGCGTCGGTGGACGCGCAGACGGTGTTCGAGGGCCGCCTGCTGCTGACCGAGGCCGAAGCCAGCGGTCAGCCCGCCATGGCGCACTCCGCCGTTCAATACGTCGCCCGCACGGGCGAGCCGCTGCTGTTGGTGGACGCGTCCGCCGACCCCCGGTTCGCGGCGGACCGGCACGTGGTCGACGCCGGGGTGCGATCCCTGCTGTGTCTGCCCCTGCAGCGCCGCCGCACGGTGGTGGGGGTGGTGTACCTCGAGAACAACTCAGCCCCCGGCGTGTTCACGACCCGCCACCAGGAGCTGGTCGGCGTGCTCGCGGGCCAGGCGGCCATCTCCCTGCGCAACGCGACGCTGTACGCCGAGCTGAAGCAGTCCCTGGAAGACCAGCGGTCGCTGACGCAGTCGTACGAGCGGTTCGTGCCCCGGGCGTTCCTGGAGCACCTGGACAAGGCCTCGATCGTGGACGTCGCCCTGGGCGACCAGGTGCAGCGGGAGATGACGGTGCTGTTCCTGGACCTGCGGGGCTTCACCTCGCTGTCCGAGCGGTTGCCGCCGAAGATGCTGTTCGACCTGCTCAACCGGCTGCTGTCGCGGCTCAGCCCCCGGGTCCGGGAAGCCGGTGGCTTTGTCGACAAGTACATCGGCGACGCGATCATGGCGCTGTTCCCGCGGTCGCCGAAGGACGCGATCCAGGCGGCCGTGGCCATGCGGCGCGAGCTGCGGTCGTTCAACGCGGAGCTGGCCGCCGCCGGGGAGCCGCCGCTGGACTTCGGGGTGGGCATCCACACGGGCAGCCTGATGCTGGGCACGATCGGCGAGGCCGAGCGCATGGAGAGTACGGTCATCGCCGACGCGGTGAACATCGCGGCGCGGCTGGAGGGGCTGACCAAGCGCTTCGGCGCCGGAATCCTCGTCGAGCGGGGCACGTTCGAGCGCAGCGGCTCCGACGTCTCGTACCGGCTGGCCGCCAAGGTGCAGGTCAAGGGACGGGCCGGCGCCGTCGAGGTCGTGGAGCTGCTCGCCGAAGACGAGCCCGGCAGCGCGGCGAAGCTGCGGACGAAGGACCGCTACGAGGCCGGCCTGCGCGCCTACTTCTCGGCCCAGTTCGACGAGGCTCGCGCCGCGTTCGGCGCGGTCCTGAACGACAACCCCGACGACCGTGCGGCCGACGAGCTGCTCCGGTCGCTCGACGGGCTCTCGGACGCGACGCTGCCGGCGGCGTGGAGCGGGGCGCTGGCCGCCCAGTTCTGAGGCGCCGCCGGATCGACCGTCGGGCGGCTCGCTACTCGAGCTGAATCGCCAGGTCGGTCCGGCCGGCCGTGACCACGACCGACGCCTGCGGGTCCGTAGGCTCCTTGCTCATGGCGTTGCCGTCGGCGTCGACGCGGATGGTCAGCTGCGCCGAGGGCGGGAACGGCATGCCCGCGATCATCGACTCGGCGTCGCTGATGGAGAACGTCAGCGGGAACGACGCCGGGAGGCGCTTGACGCGCGACGGGGGCCCGCGGGTCTGGCCCTCGGGGCGCACGGTGATGAAGACCACGGCGCCGGGGGCGGCGCTGACGCCGGGGGCCAGGGTCACGGTTCCGGCCAGCTCGACGGCGCCGGTGGGCGCGGCGGGCTGAGCGGGGGGGGCGTCGCCCGCGGGCGGGTGCCCCGGGGGGAGGCCGCCGGGGTGCGCGGGCGGGAACTCGCCGGGGTGGCCCGAGGGGGCGCCGCCGGGGTGTCCGGGGGGCGCTCCCGAGCCGGGGGCCACAGCCGAGTCGATGGGCGGCGGCAGGTCGCCTTCGGTCATGGCGACCAGGCCTTCGAATCCCTGGCCGGGGCCGGCGATGGACAGCGCCTTGCTCCAGTGGAGCTTCGCGGTGTCTGCGTCCCGGGCCCGCCAGGCCACCATGCCGCGGTAGCTCAGGGCTGCGAGGTGCTTGCCGTCCTGAGCCAGGGCCCGGTCCAGCAGGTCCGAGGCGAGGCTGTCCTGGCCCATGGCCACGCGGACGGCGGCTTGCTGCGTCAGACCGTCGGGGTGCTCGGGCGCCAACTCCAGCACGCGCCGGCTCGCCTCGAACGCGTCGATCCAGCCCTCGGCGTCGATGAGGGAGTAGCCCAGGTTCGCCCAGGCCTCAACGGACTCCGGCGATGCGGCGACCGCCGCCCGCGCGGCGCTGAGCTTGGGGCTCTCCTTGGGCTGCAGGCCCTCGGGCACGCCGGGCACGGCGCCCCCGGGCTCCCCGGCGGCGGGGATCGGGGCGGTGCGCGTCATCTCGCTGACGATGGGCGCTCGGCCCGTGGGGCCCATGTCGCCCACCCGTTCGACCGTGCCCTGGCTCAGCGCGAAGGCGATGATCGCGAGGAAGCCGACGACCACGCCGCCCTGGATCATCCCGCGCAGCTGGGGGGAAATCCCGCCGCCGGTGGCTGCCTTCTTCGCGGGGGCCGCGCCCCCGGCCTGCAACTCGTCGAGTTCCTTCAGCACGGCCGCAGCCTCCAACTCCAGGGTCTTGCGCTCGCCCCCGGCGGCTTGAACCCCCCGGGCTCCGTCGACGTCTTCGACGCCCCGCAGCTGCTCCAACAGGAGGTCCTTGCGCTGCCGCAGGTCGTCGAGCCGCGCCTGGCGTTCTTCGCCGGCCGCGCCCTGGTCTTGCTGCATCCACGCCAAGAGCGCGCCGATGGCGAGACCGCCGCCGGCGGCGATGAGCCCCGGCACCCAGGAGACTTCAGCCATCCTTCAGCTCCTGTCGAATTCGCGCGAGGTAGGGGTCGAGCTCGTGGGCTTCGCCGTCGGCGGGCCCTTCGAACGGTTCGTCGGCGACGTCCTGGACGCTGCGCCGGATGGTCCACACCACCGCCACGAGCCCCACGAGGAACCCCAGCACCGGGAGGATGAAGGCCAGCAGGTTCGCGCCTTCGGCCTTGGGCATGAGGATGACGAACTCGCCGTAGGCCTGGACGAAGTAGTCGCGGACCTGGACGGGGTCGTAGCCCGCGGCCAGCATGGCGCGGATCTGCGTCTTCATGTTCCGGGCGGACTCGGCCGGCGAGTCGGCGACCGACAGCGACTGGCAGACCGGGCATCGCATGCCGCTGCTGACCCGTTCGGTGATGGCGTCCAGCGCCGGCCCGTCGGGGATGGGGGCGCCCGCCGGCGGCCCCGCGGTGGCCGCGACGTCGACGCCCAGCTCCATCAGCCGCTCGGCGGTCGCCTGTTCCCCGCGGTCCTCGGTCCAGGACTGGGCGCCCAGCACGACGGCCAGGGCCAGCGACAGCACGATCTGCAGGGGACGCCGCATCACAGCAACCGATCCAGCTCGGCCTTGAGCACCTGCGGCGGGATGGGCCCGACGTGCTTGTAGGTCACGGTGCCGGCTTCATCGAGGATGTAGGTCTCGGGCACCCCGTACACGCCGTAGGCAATGGCCGTCTTGCCGCCGACGTCCACCAGCGTCGGGTAGACGTCGCCGCCGTTGCGATTCAGCCAGGCCTTCAGCGCCGGGCGCTTGTCTTCGTAGGCGATGCCCACGAACTGGACCTGCTCGCCGTAGTAGCGCGAGGCCTGCACGAGGCCGGGGTGCTCCATGGGGCACGAGGCGCACCAGGTAGCCCAGAAGTTGATGACCGCGGGCTTGCCCTGCAACGAGGCCAGCTTCACCGGCTGCTGGTCAGACAGCGCCGGCAGCTCGAACACCGGCGCCGGCAGCCCCACCAACGGCGAGTCGATCTTGTGGGGATCGAAGCCGAAGCCCATGCCCAGCACGACCAGCATTGGCAAGACGAGCAGCAGCCCGCCGCCGATCACCAGCAGTTGCTGCTTCGACAGCCCGGGGCCCGCCGCGCTCATGCGGCCTCCACCGCGGGGTCACCGGCCGCACTCGCCACCGCGGTGTGTCGTTCCTTCGGCGGCCACATGGCGATGAGGCAGCCGAAGACCATGACGCCCGCTGCCACCCAGACCCAGTAGATCATCGGGTTGATGAAGACGCGGAGGCCGACGAACTCCCCGGCGTCGTCGATCTGCATGGCCGACAAGTAGAGGTCCTCGCCGATGCGGGTCTTCACCGCGGGCGTGCCGATGGGGGACATCTGCCCCGTGTAGCGGTTCATGCGCGGCTGCAGGATCGCCTCGCCGGCCCCCGGGCGGACGACCTTGACGTTGGCGGCGACCACCTGGCGGTGGGGCTCCTGCCACTGCTCGCGGCCCTCGAACGTCAGGGTGTAGTCGCCTACGACGGCCGACTCGCCCTTGTCCAACACGATCTCCGTGCTGGTCTGGTAGGTCCAGGACACCGCGATGGACACGGCCATCAGCGCCACGCCCAGGTGGACGATCTGGCCGCCGTAGCGCCGTCGGCCGCGTCGGTACGCCTCCGCCATGGACGAGCCGAGGGAGCCGCCCCGGCGGCGGTGGATCGCCTGCACCGGCGCGGCCATGTCCCGGAAGGACACCGCGGCGGCAAAGCCCGACGTCCAGAAGGTCGCCAGCACCCAGAAGTTCCGAGCCCCGAAGCCGGCGGCCACCAGGGTCAGCCCGACGCCAACGGCGCTGGGCATCGCCAGCGCGCGGCGGGCTTCGGCCGGGGTCGCGCGACCCCAGGGCAAGGCCGGGCCGACGCCCATGAGGAACACGATGGCCACGCCAATGGGCACGGACAGCAGGTTGAAGTAGGGCTCCCCGACGCTGATCTTCACGCCGCGAATGGCCTCGGCCAGCAACGGGAAGACGGTGCCGATGAGCACCGTCATCGTGAACGCGACGAACAACAGGTTGTTGACCACGAACATGGCGTCGCGGCTGACGACCGAGTGGAACTCGCCTTCGGGCTCGAGCAGGTGCACCCGCAGGCCAATGAGCACCACGGACACCACCAGCACCACCCCCAGGAACACCAGGAAGATGGGGCCGATGGGCGACTGGGTGAAGCTGTGCACCGAGTTGAAGACGCCCGAGCGCGTCATGAACGTGCCCAGGATGGTCAGGGCGAAGGTCGACATGAGCAGGACCATCGTCCAGCCCTTGAGCACGCCCCGGCGCTCCTGCAACTGCGCGGCGTGCAAGAACCCCGTCGCCGACAGCCACGGCAGGAAGGAGGCGTTTTCGACCGGGTCCCAGGCCCAGTAGCCACCCCAGCCCAGGACCTCGTAGGCCCACCAGCCGCCGAGCACGATGCCGGCGGTCAAGAAGCCCCACGGCAGCAGCATCCAGCGGCGCAGCGGCCGCATCCAGCCGGCGCCCAGACGGCCCCGCAGCAGGGCGGCGACGCCCATGGCAAACGGGATCGTCATGCCCACGTAGCCCAGGTAGAGCATCGGCGGGTGGATGATCATCAGGACGTGGTTCTGCAGCAGCGGGTTGGGCCCCACGTGCGGCTTGCCGGCGATGGGGGTCACCGCGCCGAAGGGATCGGCGGGCCCGGCGATCAGGAACGCGAAGAACGCGCCCACGGCCAGGATGGTCGCCAGGGTGTAGCCCTGCATGTCCTCGTGGCGGTTGCGCGTGGCGACCAGGAACGCCAGGACGTAGAGGCCCAGGATGGCGCCCCAGAACAGGATCGAGCCTTCCAGCGCCGACCACAGCGACACAAACGCGATGTAGTTGGGCACGTCGTGGCTGCCCACCTGATCGACGTAGCGCACCGTGAAGTCGCGCTGCAGCAGCGCGTTGATCATCACGGCGTTGGCCACGACCATCGACCACGCGAAGCCGTAGGCCAGCCCGCGGGTCTGCTTCAGCCCGACGGCGGAGCGCGTGCGCCCGGCCTGCAGACCGACCAGCAGCCCGGCCATGGCACACGCCAGGCCGATGAGGATGGAGCCCTGTCCGAGCAGTGAGTTCACGGCGATTCCGACAGGGTCTTCGCCATTTCGGCCACGTCCGCACGCTCGTCGCCCGGCGCTCGGTACTCGTTGTCGTGCTTCACCAGCAGGCGGTCGGAGTGGAAGACCCCGTCCTTGCCGAGTTGGCCTTCGACGACGACGCCGATGCCCTCGCGGAACATCTGCGGCGGCATGCCTTCGCCGTGGACCGCGACCTCGTCCTCGCCGGTGTAGACGGTGAACTTGAGGGCCTGGGTGTCCTTGTTCCAGTCGATGGTGCCGGCCTTGACCATGCCGCCCAGGCGCACGTCGGCGTCGTAGGCGGTGTCTCCGGCGGCTTTCAGCTCCGTGGGCGTCCAGTAGTAGACGAGGTTGTCACCCAGGTTGCTGATCGAGATGCCGATGAGCCCCAGCAGGGACAGCACGAGCACCGAAGCGATGGCGATTTTCAGGTTCATGACGTCCTCCGGGCGGCCTGCGCCGAGCGCAGCCGGAACGTAACGACGAGGGTGTAGGCCAGCAACAGGCTCAGGGAGATTCCGTACGCGGCGCCGACGTAGCCCCAGCCGCCGGTGATCTCACCGGTGAATGGGTTGTTGTTCTCGGCGACGGCGGTCGATTCGGTTTTGTCCACGACTACTCCCCTCCGGCCACGAGCGCGGGCCCGTCGGCGGCGGGGGCTTCGGCCTCCGCCTCGGTCGTCAGCAGCTCAAGCCGACCGCGCTTCAGCACGAGCCAGCTGCCCAGGAACAGCAGCCCGAAGGCGACAGCGCGCAGGGGCCAGTGGAACTCGTCGGACACGGTCCCAGGGCTGCTGCGCTCCTGGTGGATGCCCGGCGCCAGGTCGACGACGAAGTAGACGATGGGTACATCGATGTAGGCGATGATGCTGGCCACGGCGGTCCAGACGCGCTTGCGGTCTCCGCCGTCGGCGAAGCTGCGCAGGGACAGCACCCCGGCGAACGAGACGCCCATGATGGCCGTCGTCGTCAGCCGCGGGTCCCACTCCCAGAAGCTGTCCCAGGTCGCCTTGCCCCAGATCGAGCCCTGGATGAGCAGCATCACGACAAACACCAGGCCCACTTCGATGGCGGCGGTGTTGGTCGCGTCCCAGCTCCGGCGCTTGTTCGAGAGGCTGCCGATGGCGGCGATGAGCGCGACGGTGGCGAAGACGAGGGCGTTCCAGGCGGTCGGCACGTGCACGTAGAGGATGCGCATGACCTCGCGCATCTTCGTTTCGGGCGGCGTGGCGAAGAGGCCCGCGGTCAGGCCGGTGACCAGGCAGAGCAGGGCGATGGCGAGCAGCGCGGCCTCCTGCCGGCTCCCCCACGCCTTGAACTTGCTTGCCAGCAGGCCGAGGCCGGCCAGCGCGAGCAGCGGGATCAAGACCCCGAGCAGAGACAGATACGCAGCGCTCATGCGTCCACCACCTTCCCAAACAGCAACCCGCAGGCGCTCCAGTACAAGCCGTCGAAGATCGCCAGCACGGCCAGCCACGTCGTCGCGCGGCCCATGGGATCGCCCTGCAGCACCAGCGTCGTCCCCGACACCGCGGCGACCAGCACGGGCACAATCAACGGAAACAGAAGCAACGGCAGCAAAACATCGCGGCCGCGGGCCCGGGCCGTGATGGCTGCGTGCAACGTGCCGGGCCCGGCGAGCCCCGCGATGCCGAGCACCAGGAACGCGATCAGCTGCAGGTAGGAGCCGCGCACGGTCGCGCCGAACAGGCCGATGGTCACCGGCGCCAGCACCGCCGACATCGCCAGCAGGAATCCCGTGTTGCCCAGCGCCTTGCCGAAGTACAAGGCCGCGGGCCGGACGGGCAGGAGCACCAGCCCTTCGAGGGCCTCGTCCTCGACTTCGACGCGGAACGACTCGGCCAGGGCCAGGGTGCTCGCCAGCAGCAGGGCCAGCCACAAGAAGCCGCCCGCCAGGTCCCGCCCCGAAGACCCGCGCCCGCCGGCGGCGAAGCTGAACAACAGCAGCGTCGTCAGGCCGAACAGCAGCACCGCCGTCGTGCGGCCCTGGGCGCGCCAGTCCAGCAGGAGGTCCTTGCGCAGCACCGCCAGGGTTTGTTGCAGCAGGCTCATGCGGCCAGCACCCGGTCCAGGGCCGCGGGCGTGTCGATGGCGTCGCCCACCCAGGCGGGCTTGCCGCCGTCGAGCACGAGGCCGTACTTGAGGATCGCCGCCGCGCGGGGGATGAGGTGCGTGGCCACGACCAGCGTCTTGCCGCGCGCCATGAGGTCGACCAGGAGCTCGTCGACGAACGCGAAGCCGGCGGGGTCAAGCTGGCCGTAGGGCTCGTCGAGCAGGATGAGATCGGGGTCCTGCAGCAGCATCCGGGCGAAGGCGAGGCGCTTGCGCATGCCCGCCGAGTCGTCCCGGACGCGGCGGTGAGCGGCGTGATCCAGTCCGACGCGCGCGAGCAGCGCGTCGACGTCGACGTCGCGCCCCAGCAGATCCGCCGTCACGGTCAGCATCTGCCGGTTGCTCAGCTCTTCGTACAGCTGGGTGCGGTGGCTCAGCAGCGCGATGCGCCGGCGCACTGCCTGGGGGTCGGCGGTGGGGTCGATGCCGCCGATGCGCAGCGTGCCGGTGCTGGGCTGCAAGGTGGTGGCGAGGATGCGCAGCAGGGTCGTCTTGCCCGCGCCGTTGCGGCCGGCGAGCAGCAGCGAGGCCCCGGCGCCCAGGCTCACGTGCACCTGTTGCAACGCCCACACCGGCCCGTAGGACCGGCCGAGGCCTTCGGCGTGGACGAGGGGCGGCGTGACTGGGGCAGGGGAGTTGATGGCGCTTATATACACGCACCCGCGAGGGGCGCTTGCATCGCAGCCATTGGCTGCACAATCGGCGGGGGTCGGGGCAGGCGGCACACCCCAGGTATGGGGCCGTCGGCGGAGCGATCGGCGTGAGCGTTTGTTCGTACTCTGAAAGGAACACCCCGCCGCTGTGGCCCGTGCCCCGGGGGGACATCGTCTGCTAGCTTCGGCGCCGTTTCGAGAACGGTCGCCCGCGGTTGCGGGTAGGGCTGGCGGCAGGAGCTGGATCATGGGCAAGAGCAAGAAGAACAAAGGCAAGGCGACCACCCCCCCGAAGGCTGCGAAGGCCCCGGTGGCCGATGCCCCGCCGCCCCCGGGGGCTCCGGAAGCGGTCAAGCTGCTGCGCGCCATCCAGGTGGCCATGGCGGTGGCCATGCTCGCGGCCGGCTACCTGCTGTACGCGTTCGTCGCCAAGCACCTGGACCCGACCTTCGAGTCGATCTGCAAGGTCAGCGACAAGCTCGACTGCGACAAGCTCAACCTGTCGCGGTGGGGAAAGATCGGCGGCATCCCGATCACGGTCTTCGCCCTCGCGAGCTACGGGGCCTTCATCGCCCTCGCGCAGCGCGCGCTGACCCTGGACGACGGCGGCCGCGGGGCCTTGAAGGTCCTGCTCGGCGCCCTAGGCGGCGCGGTCCTCTACGGCCTCGCGCTGCTGTACGTGATGCTCGGCGTCGAAGACGTCATCTGCCTGTTCTGCCTGACCATGGACGGCATGACGCTGCTGTCGGCGGGGCTCGCGTTCCTCGCGCTGAAGAAGTACCCGGCCGGGGACACCGACTTCATGCCGGGCCTGAAGCTGGCGGGGCCCGTCGCGGCGGTCCTCCTGCTGCTTCTGCTCGGCTGGTACGGCAACGCCCACAGCAAGTTCGAGAAGCAGTCCATCGCCGAGGCGGACACCAGCTTCGACGCCACCGGCGAGGCGGCGGCGGTCGCCGAAGCGGCCAAGGCGGCGGCAGCGGGCGCCGTGCTCAAGGGCAAGAAGATCGACGACAAGAACTACCTGATCCCGGTGCGGGCCGACGACGCCGTCTGGGGACCCGCGGACGCGAAGGTCACGGTCATCGAATACGCTGATTTTCAGTGTGGTTACTGCAAGAAGCTCTTCTACAACTTGAAGCCGCTCAAGGAGAAGTACAAGGACGAGAGCGTGCGCTTCGTCTTCAAGCACTTCCCCATGAACAAGAAGTGCAACTCGACCATCAACAACGACCGCCACCGCTACGCCTGCGACTCGGCGGTGGCCTCGGTCTGCGCGCTGCGCCAGGACACCTTCTGGCCCATGCACGACCTGCTGTTCAAGAACCAGCACAAGCTCAAGGCCGACGACCTGCAGTACTACGCGCGGGACCTGGGCCTCGACATGGCGGCCTTCAACTCCTGCTTGAAGGACTCCAGCGCCCGCGACCAGGTGGTCGCTGACGTCACCACGTTCGACGAGGCCGAGATCCCCAAGGGCACGCCGCGCACGTTCATCAACGGCCGCTTCTTCAAGGGCGTCGTGCCCCAGGCGACCCTCGAGCACGTCATCGAGCAGGAGCTGGGCCGCCGCACCGCCACCGAGCGTCCCCAGGCCAGCGCGAAGCCGAAGACCAAGCTCGTCCCCGCGAAGTCCGCACCGCTCCAGGTCGAAGTGCCCCTGGGCGACGGCAGCTTCTGGATCGACTCCTTCGAGTCCTCGGTCGACGCCTCGGGCAAGGCGCTGTCCATGCCCGGCGTGCTGCCCGCCAACGCCTCGTGGTTCGAGGCCGATCAGGCCTGCCGGGCCGCGGGCAAGCGCACCTGCACCACCGAGGAGTGGGTGACCGCGTGTCAGGGCGCCCGCGCCATCGACGACGACAACGACGGCAACTTCGCCAACGACTACGTCGAAGGGAACCAGTTCCCCTACGCCGACTGGTACGAGCCCGGCTGGTGCCGCACCACCCAGGACCGGGACACCGGCGCGCCGGGCAAGACCGGCGGGAACCCGCGCTGCCAGACCCCGACGGGCATCTTCGACCTCGGCGGCAACCTCGCCGAGTGGGTCGGGGGCGACGAGGCGACGGCGGTCATGCTGGGCGGCGACTACCGCAGCAAGGACAAGTCTGGCTGCTTCCGCCCCGCCTCCACCTTCGGGCCGGGCCACAAGAACATCGGCATCGGGTTCCGCTGCTGCTCCGACGCGCAGGTCGCCACCAGCGGCCAGGCCGTCGAAGCGGCCGCTCCCCGGGGTCTCATCGGCGCGCCCGTGCCCGAGTTCACCGGAGAGCTGATGGACGGGGGCTCCCTCAGCAGCGCCGAGTTCAAGGGCAAGGTGACGTACCTGTCGTTCTACGCGTCGTGGTGCGGGCCCTGCCGCCGGGAACTGCCCGAACTCAACGAGCTGCACAAGAAGTACGCGGCCCAGGGCTTCCAGGTCATCGCCGTGGGCGTGGACTCGGACCAGGGCGGCAAGAACGGCGCGGCGCTGAGCCGGGCCATGGCCAAGAAGTACAAGGCGATCTACCCGGTCATCCTCGACCCCAGCAACGAGGTGCTCGGCCACTTCGACGTCCAGTCGATGCCGACGACCTACATCATCGACAAGGCCGGGGTCATCCGACACAAGCAGGTCGGCTTCGGGGACAACACGCTCGGCGAAGTCACGCCGGTCATCGAGGGGTTGCTGTGAAGCGCGCCCTGCTCGCCGCCGTCTGGCTCGCGGGCTGCACGACTCCCGCACCGGAGCCGACGCCCGAGCCCACCCCCGAGCCCACGGCCACGCCCGCCCCGACGCCGCTGCCCTCGGCATCGCCTTCAGCGGCCGCCGCTCCGGCGGCGCCCCCGGACGACTGGGTTGCCCCGACGATCACGAAGCTGCCCGACCCCGCCTCGTTCTCCGACACCCCCAAGGGGCTGCTCAACGGAGCGTTCGCCCCGGAGCTGTCGCACGTCGACCTGCGCGACGGCAGCACCTACACGCTGTCGACCCGGGTCGGGCCGACCGCCGCCGAGCCGGCGAAAGCCATGATCGTCGCCTTTGGCGCGTCGTGGTGCGGCCGCTGCAGGCTGAGTTACCCCTACCTCGCCGAGAAGCTCGAGGAAATCGAGGGGCTCGAGGTCGTGCTCGTCAGCCTCGACGAGACGAAGGAGCTGCAGAGCAAGCACCTCGCGGCCGTGAAGTCAGCGGGGCTGGATGTGCCGCTGCTGGCGGGCGACGAGGACACGTACCGCGCGTGGCTGGGCCAGCGCCGCAACATCCCGCACTTCTACATCATCAACCAGGTGGGCGAAGTGCTCGTGCAGGACCGCGGGTTTGGCAGCAAGGTCAGCAAGATGCTGCCCGGGCAGGTCCAGTACGCGGTGAACCACCCCGAGTACGTCCGGCGGCGCTGAGCACTCCCCGATCGCGGGCGAATCAGCGGCCGCGGGCGTCGGCCGTGCGCTGCATGTCCTCGTCGAAGACGAATTCCACGTTGTCCAGATCCACGCCCTGGCCCGCCAAGGACGCCTCGGTCTCGGCCAGCAGGGCCAGCAACTGGCCGGTCTGGACGTCGTCGCCGCCTTCGGGGATCGGGGGCAGCGGCTTGTAGTCGCTCTCGCTCGACTCGGGCACCGCCGGGATCTTCGTGGCCGTCTTGCGGCGGCTGAAGTCCACGTCGAAGCCGGTGGGTCGCGCGATGGATGCGCGCGTGCGGCCCTCGGCGGCGTCGCCGGCGTCCTCGTTCGCGGCGAGCTCACCGAGGCGATCCAGCGCCGATCGGAGCTGACGCACCAGCGCGATGGCCACGATCGCCTGCACGGCGACCGCCCAGTCGATGCCCTGGCCCAGCGCCCACGACAGCGTGCGCCGCCCCAGGGTCGCGATCACGACTTCGCCTTCGGACTTCACGTCCGCGGTGCGGAGCTGGCCGGGGATCAAGCCCGACTGACCGAACAGCGTGCCCGCGGGCAGGGTGGCGAGCCGAACGCGGCGGCCGTCGGGGAGGTTCTTGCTGACCGTGCACTCGCCGTGCAGGAGGAAGAAGCAGCCGTCGCCTTCGTCGCCCTCGCGGCAGATCTGAGCCCCGCCGCGGTAGGTGACGAGCTCGAGGACGGGGGCCATGACCGCCAGCGAGTGGTCATCCAACCCCGCCAGCTCCTTGAATGCCCGCAGCTGCTCAACGCTGACCTTGTTTGCCATTACTTCTTCCTCAACTTCTTCCAGAGTCGCCCAAACGCGTTCCCCTGGGGACGCATGACCTCTTCCTGGACCAGCGTGTTCACGCCGCCGAGGCGGGCGCAGACCGTGGCGGACAGGCCCTGCAGGGTCTTGACGGCGGCCGAGTCGCCCGTCGCCAGGAGGCTCCAGAGCTGCTCGCGGTCGAGCTCCAGGGCCCGCACCGGCCCCTTGGCCACGACGCTGGCGGAGCGCGGCGCCGGATCGAGCAGGGCCATCTCGCCGATGGTGGCCCCCGGCCCCAGCTCGGCCAGGGTGGTGGCGCCTCGCTTCACGAGGACCTTGCCTTCGGCCAGCAGCACCATGGACTCGCCGGGATCGCCCTCGGTGAGCACGGACTCGCCGTTGCTGAACGTGACGTCGCGGCACCGCGCGATCAACGAGTTGGCCTCGTCGTCGGACAGATGCGACAGGTTCGGGTTCTTCCGCAACACAGCGGCCAAATCGGACATGGACCTCCCCCAGACGGCATGGGTCGGCCGGGACTCTACCGCGGCGGCCCGAAGCGGCCCAGCGGGGGGCCGCGGACTGGGGGGCGTAGGGCCCCGGCGGAGCGCGCTTGGTCGGGTTCGGGGGGCCCCGGGGAGCGCCGGGTCCTGCGTGATAGCATTCGGCGCTTGTTCCGATTCCTCCCCGCCCTGGCTGCGTTCGCCCTGGTCCTCACCAGCGCCGCGCCCGCGCACGCGGGGCAGGAAGAGGACAAGGCCGCAGACTTGGTCTACGAGGCCGCCGACGCCATCGACGAAGCGCTGGCTCACCTGCGCGCGGGGCGCCAGCGCGGCGCGGACCGCAAGCTGTCCGAGGCCGAGCGATTCCTCGACGAGGCCGAGCGCCTGGACCCCCACGCCGCCGGCGTGACGTTCCAGCGGGCGCGGCTCCATCAGGCCGACGGGGACCCCGCGGCCGCCGAAGCGCTCCTGCTGCGGGAGATGACCCGCCGCCTCGACGTCACCGATCACACCGCCGCGGTGTCGATGCTGGACCGCGCCCGGGGGGACCTGGGTCGTGTGCCCGTCGGCGCGGCGTGGAAGAGCGCCAGCGGCGCCCGCAATGGCGGGATCGGCGTTCTTGCCGGGGGCCTCGTGGCCGCGGGCGTGGGCTTCGGCATCGCCTTCGACACGTTGGCGGCGGCGACGTACGACAACACCGCGGCGGCCGGCGGCCCCCAGACGGCCGGCTGGGTGCTGGCCGGGGTCGGCGGCGGCCTGAGCGCCGGCGGAGCGGGGCTGCTGATCGGCGGTCAGTTCCAGTTGGACGCGCTGCGCAAGGTGCTGCCGGGGCCCTGGCGGCTTCCCGGCGGGTCCCTGGAAGCGGGCGGCAAGGTCAGCAAGAAGGCTCGGGAGACCGCGCGAACGCGCGGCCGGCTGTAGCGGCGCGGCATGCGGGTCGGCAACTACGAGATCCTGCGCAAGCTCGGTCAGGGCGCCTACGGGAAGGTCTACCTGGCCCGTCGCACCGCGGAGAGCGGCTTCAAGACCTGGTACGCGCTGAAGCGCCTGCCGTTCGAAGACGACGGGGACGCCGACGTCCAGGGCTACGTGCTGCGGGAGGCCCGCCTCGGCGGGTTGGTCAACCACCCGGCGCTGGTCCAGATCCACGAGGTCCTGCGCCTGCCCCGAGAGCTCGTGCTGGTCATGGACTACGTCGAGGGCTTCACGCTGCGCCGGGCGCTCAAGCGCGAGCGGGCCGGCGGGAAGGCGCTCCCCCGCGATGTGGCGCTCGAGATCGCCGCCGCCGCGCTGGACGCGCTGGACTACGTGCACCACCTCCGGGACCCCGAAGGCAACGTCCAGGGCTTCGTCCACCGGGACGTGAAGCCCGGGAACCTCATGCTGACGGCCCAGGGAGCCCTGAAGCTCACGGACTTCGGCGTCGCGCGGCCCGAAGACGCCGAGTCCAACACCGAGGCCGGCGAGCTGCGCGGGACCATCGCCTACATGGCGCCGGAGCAGGCTTGCGGCGAGGACGTGGGCCCCTCGGCGGACCAGTTCGCCGCGGGTCTCGTGCTCATCGAGATGCTGACGGGCCATCGGGCCTGGGGCACCGGCAAGGGGTTGAGCATCCTGCACCGCGTCGTCACCGGCGACGTGTCGGCCGGCCTCAAGCACGTCTCCGTGGACGACCCGATCCGACCGGTGCTCGAGCGCATGCTCGCCCGGGAGCCCGCCCTGCGGTACGAGACGGCGCGGGATGCGGGCCGGGCCGTGCGCACGGTGCGAGCGGCCATGGGCACCCCGCCGGAGCTCGCTGACTTCTGCCGCCGCGAGGTCCCGCTGTTGGACGGCAGCAGCTCGGTCCCCGAGGACACGCCGTCGTGGTCCAGCGGCGGGGACCCCAGCAGCGACACGGGCCCCGGTCGCGGCGCCACGGTGTCGGTTACCTGGACGGGGGCGGCCTTGCAGGTGCCAGCGAAGGCCGTGGTACTGGACCCGCTCGCCGTCGTGGACCACGTCGAGGCGCCGCTCAGTGTCCTGGAGTCGTCGCTGACCCAGGACGATCTGCTCGCCGCGGTCGCGGATGCCGCGGCGCCGGCCCAGGCCCTGGTCGCGGCCGCGATCGGGGAGGGGAGCGCGACCGCACCGGCCGAGGAGCCGGCCGCGGCCGCACCAGCCGAGCAGCCGTCCGCGGCCGACGTGGCATCGGACGACGAGGCCGAGCCCGCACCGGCCGCCCCGCCGCCCGAGCCCGTCTGGCCCGGCGACCCGGGGGTCGACCACCCCGACGCCCTGGACCCCTTGGCCCAGGCGGTCGCCGAGGCCGACGCCATCGACGCCGACGCGACGGTGGAGCCGGGGCATCTGGACGCCGACGATCTCTCCCTGGACGACGACGACCCCGAAGGGACTTTGCCCATCAAGTCGCCGGCCGTCCGGGCGGCGGCCCTGGCCGCGGCGTCGTCGTCCCGGGTGTCCTCGCCCGCGGTCGCCCCCGCACCGCCGCCCGACGTGGGCGACGACTGGACCGACAAGACGCTGCCCTACGGCGCGGTCATGCGAGCCGACGGCAGCGTGAGCGGCATCCCGGCGTCGTCGCCGGTCCCCCCGGCGGTGCCCGGCGGCCCGCTGCCGCCCCCCGGCCTGCCGCGCCGCGGCGCCCAGGATCTGCAGGTCCTGTCGAGTCCGGTGTTGTCCACGATCGTGGGCTTCATCCTGTTGGTGCTCGTGTTCGGGCTCGGGTTCCTGCTCGTGCGCGGCGAAGCCGACGGCACGGACACCGAGGCCCTGGACCCGCCCGCCGTGGCCGCCGCCATCGAGGCCGCCCCGACGCCCCGGGCGCGCCCCGCGGAGCCCGAGTTCGAGGAGCCGGTCGAGGCCGTCGCCGTCACCATCGAAGACGCCCCCCTGGACGACGGCCCCGGCCCCCGCGAGCCCGACACCGCCGAGTTGGCGGAGCTGGACAGCGCCGCCGCGGTCGGCGCCCCCCGCCCCGAGGCGGAGGCGCCCCGCCCCGTCGCTCCCCGGCCGCGGTCCGACGAACCGGAACTCGCGCCGGGCAGCCTCATCGGCGACGACACGCCGCCCCCGGCGCCGGCGCCGCAGAGCGACGAGCCCCTGCAGCCGGGCCAGATCATCGGAAGCCCCGGCGCCGAGGACCCGCGCACGGTGGACGAGCGCCGCAGCCGCGCCGAAGCCGAGGCGGCCGCCGAAGAGCGCCGCCGCGCTGAAGAGGCGGCCGCCGCCGAGGCCCGCGGGGACGCTCCGGTCGCCGGCATCCCCGACGACACCCCCACCGCCGAGCGGCGCCTCCGGTTCCTGTCGTCCCAGACCCAGCCGGCCGGTGCGCCCCTCAGCCTGCGGGTGCGCGCGGCGGGCTTTTCGCCCAATCAGGTCAGCGTCTACTACCAGTGGCGAGGCGAGGGGAGCGCGGGCCGGCGCAAGCGCGATCTCCGCGGACAGGCCGATGGCAGCTACGCTCTTGATCTGCCGGCGTCGGAACTCCGCACCGATCGCCTGCAATTGTGGTTCGTCGCAGAGCCTGGCCCGGTCTACCTGGCCAACTCCTCGTCGCCCCTGGAGGTCCGCGTCCGGTGAAGCGTCTGCTCCCCTTGTTCGCCGGCCTGCTCTTCGGCTGCGTCGATCGCATCCCCGACTGGGACCGAGACGGCTTCACCGTCGAGGACGGCGACTGCGACGACCTGGACGCCACCCGCAGCCCCGGGGAGCCGGAGGTCTGCGACGGCGAAGACCGGGACTGCTCGGGCATCGCCGACGACCTCGACGCCGACGGCGACGGCTCGGGAGCCTGCAGCGGCGACTGCAACGACGACAGCGTCGATGTGTTCCCCGCCCACGCCGAGGAGTGCGACGGCGTCGACAACGACTGCAACGGGACCATCGACGACGGCTTCGACCTGGACGGGGACGGCTTCTCGGGGTGCTTCGGCGACTGCGACGACGAAGACCCGCTCGCCTCGCCCGGCGTGCCCGAAGCCTGCGACGGCATCGACAACGACTGCGACGAGCTCATCGACGAGGACTACGACGTCGACGGGGACGGCTGGCGCACCTGCGATCAGCCCGCCGACTGCGACGACGGCGACGCCACGACCTACCCCGGTGCCCAGGAGTTGTGCGACGGCGGCGACCACGACTGCAACAACGCCCCGGGCAACGCCGACGCCGACATGGACGGCTTCCCCGCCTGCAGCGGCGACTGCGACGACTTCAGCTCGGCCATCTCCCCCGGCCAGCCGGAGATCTGCGACGGCTTCGACAACAACTGCAACGAACTCATCGACGAAGGCTTCGACGCGGACCTGGACGGGTACTCCGCCTGCACCGGCGACTGCGACGACAACGACCCCCAGTCCAACCCCGGCCAGGCCGAGGCGTGCGACGGCGTCGACAACGACTGCGATCAGGTGGCCGACGAGGACTTCGACCTGGACGGCGACGGCTACTCGACCTGTGCCCAGCCCATCGCCGACTGCGACGACAACGAAGAGACCGGATTCGCGATCCGCCCCGACGCCAACGAGATCTGCGACGGCATCGACAACAACTGCTTCGCCGGCATCGACGAGGGCTTCGATCTCGACGGCGACCAGTGGGCCCCGTGCACGGGCGACTGCGACGAGACCAACGTCGGCATCAATCCGGGCGCGCCCGAGGCCTGCAACGGCATCGACGAAGACTGCGACGGCGACATCGACGAGGGCTTCGACGTCGACAACGACGGCTACCTCTCGTGCGAGGGCGACTGCGACGACAACGACGCGACGGCCAACCCCGACGGCGTCGAGGTGTGCGACCTGGCCGACAACGACTGCGACGGAGTGATCGACAACGGCTTCGACGCCGATGGCGACGGCCAGACCACCTGCGGGGGCGACTGCGACGACACCAACGCCGCGGTCTTCGTCGGCGCGGTGGAAGACGCCTGCGACGGCCTCGACACGGACTGCAACGGCTTCATCCTGCCCGCCGAGCAGGACGGCGACGGCGACTCGGTGCCCCCGTGCGCCGGCGACTGCGACGACAACGACCCCTTCAACTTCCCCAGCAACCCCGAAGTCTGCGACGCCGCCGACAACAACTGCGACGCGGTCGTCGACGAGGGCTTCGACGCCGACGCCGACGGGGTGACGACCTGCGGCGCCGACGGCATGCCCAACAGCAACGACGACGACTGCGACGACAACGACCCCAACAACGCCGGCGGGTTCGTCGAGGTGTGCGACCTCGCCGACAACGACTGCGACGGCGCGCCTGACAACGGCTTCGACAGCGACGGCGACGGGGTGTTCGTGTGCGGCCCCGATGGGGTGACGGGGACCCCCGACGACGACTGCGACGACGCCGACTCCACGACGTTCCCCGGTGCGACCCAGACCTGCACGGCGGCCGACAACGACTGCGACGGCGTGCCCGGCGACCTGGACGACGACGGCGACGGCAGCCTCATCTGCGAGGATTGCGACGACACGAACCCGCTGATCCACCCCGGGGCCGGCTTCGCCGACTGCGACGGGTCGGACTGGGACTGCGACGGCGTGCCCGAGACGCAGCTTCGTGTGGCCTACCTGCCGGGCCAGCAGAGCTCCTGGGCCAGCCACCCGGGCCTGCAGGACCTCGTGGCCGAGTCGGGCTCCTACGGCGGCTGCGTGCTCAACTTCGTCGACATCGCCGCGCCGGTTACCGAGGCGGGCCTCGAGGTCAGCGGCGCCCACGTGGCCTTGCTGTCGAGCCCCGGCGAAGCCTGCGTGGGCTACAGCGCCGCCGAGCGCGACGAGATCACCGACTGGCTGCTGGGCGAAGGCCGCGGCATCGTGATCACCGGCACGCTCGGCACGGACGCCTGCATGACGTTCACCGACCGCTACGAGCTGGGCACGCTGGCCGGCATCACCCTGAACTCCACGAACCCGTCGACGCCCCGGAGCCCCGTGGTCCAGCGCAACGGCGCGACGTTCTGGGATGGGATCGCGGGCTTTGGTTACACGACGTCGGCGCACTCATTGAGCGACGACGTCATCGGCCTCTGCTCGGGCGCTTCGGTCGAAGGCATCGTCGGCGACGGCACGCTCGGCACGCCGCGGCAGGTCGTGGAGTACTCGGCCAACCTCGCGGCTCCGTGCCTGGCGGGGAGCCCCATGGACCACCGCGGTGCCTGGTTGCCCCTGCAGCCCGAAGACAGCGGGAACCCCACCGACCGACGGCTGCTCTACAACATCCTGGACTGGCTCAAGGCGTCGCCCTGATGGCGCGGGGGCCTCAGAGCTCCTGCAGCAACCGGAGTCCGATGGTGCCTCCGCGGCCCGCCCGGGGGCGTCGCGCGCGACTGCACAGCCGCGCCATCTGGGGGTGGCCGTTCCAGCTGCCTCCGCGCACTTCGCCCAGCTCCGGTCGGTGCGCCACGTCGCTCTCGACCCACTCGTGCACGCCGCCGGCGAGGTCCCGCACGCCGTAGACGGAGCAGTCCTCGGGCCGGCTGCCCACGGCTTCGGGGCTCGGCTCGCCGGGGACTGCGTCGGGCGCGTTGCAGAAGCTGGGCTCCCAGAGGTCTCCCCACGGGAACGTCCGGCCGTCGGCGCCGCGAGCGGCCTTCTCCCACTCGTCGTGGCGGGGAAGGCGGAAGCGGCGTCCGGTGCGCGCGGAGAGCCAGCGGGCATAGGCGGCGGCGCCCAGGTAGCTGACGCCCAGCGCCGGCAGCTCGCCGACGACGTCGCGCGGGATGGAGGGGGGGCCGGTCCAACAGTGGTGCCCCTGGGCGGTGCCGCCGTCGGTCAGGAACTCCTGGAACTCCCGCACGGTCACCGGGAATCGACCGATGCCAAACGCGTCCAGACGGCGCTCTTCCCGGGGCTCTCCGTCGAGGGCGCGGGGGTCGCCGCCGGCCAGAAACGGTCCGGCGGGGACGTAGCGGAACCCGTCGGCGACGAGGTCGAGGCCGGGGAGGCTCACGTCGAAGGACAGCATCCGCGGGCGGTCGGCGAACACCGAGATGCGGACGGCCTGGCGGCCTGGCGCGAGGATCTCGACCAGCCAGGAGCCGGAGCTGAGGGCCACGTCCTGCAGGGGCAGGGTCCCAATGGGGCGGCCGTCGTCGGCCACGAGCTGCCGGCCGCGGGGCGCGACCCGGCGCAGCACCACTTCGGCGCCGACGGGGTCGCCGGCGAGGTTGAGGCGCGACGCCCCGACCAGGATGCGCCGCAGCAGGCCGGTGTCGTAGCGGAGCACCTGGCTGCGGAAGAACCGGGCGGCGCCGCGCTCGCCGCGCTGCAGCGACTCGTCCATGCGGCGGAGGTAGAGCGACGCGAGCCCGCTGCGGGCGTCTTCGCTGTCGGGCTCGCGCTCGAGGGCGGCCTGGAACAGGGCGACGGCCTCGTCGTAGGTGTCGTCCCGGAGCGAGCGCAGGTTGCGCCAGCTCTGCTCCAGGTCCCACAGCTGGCGCCGCTGCTCGGGCTCGGCCCAGGGGGGGAGGGTGGCCTCGCCGGCCGTCAGCTCGGCTTCCTTGCTGGCCGCGGCTTCGGCCGCGTGGGCGTGGGCCGCGGCCTTGCCCGCCGCCCTGCGGGTGAGTACCTCGGCCTGCTCGCGCCGCTTGCTGCCCTCCAGCCAGGCCTCGATTGCGTCGGCCAGCTCGCGTCCGCTGGCGAACCGGTCGTGGGGCTCGCGCTCCAGGCACTGCAGCAGCAGGTCCTCGAGTTCGGTCGGCACAGGCACCCGGCACTTCGTGAGGCTGGGGGCCACGATCTCCTCGCTGGCGACCTTCTCGAGCAGTTCGCGCACGGTCTTGGCGCGGAAGGGCCGCCGCCCCACGAGGAATTCGTACAGCAGGATCCCGAACGACCACACGTCGGTCGGGGGACCGATCCGATCGATCTCCCCGCGGGCCTGCTCCGGCGCCATGTAGGCCGGGGTGCCCGCAATGGTGCCGTGGACTGTTTTGTCTTCTTCGCCGACGCTGCGCCAGGTGGCGACCTCCTCGACGCCGGGAGCGGCCTCGCCGAGCACTCGGGCGACTCCCCAATCCAACAGGAGCACCTCGCCGTAGTCGGCGGTCATGACGTTGGCGGGTTTGAGGTCCCGGTGGACCACTCCCCGGTCGTGGGCAAACGCGAGCGCCTGGGCGACGCGCAGCAGCACCGACATGGTGTGGGGGACGGTCCAGATCTCGTCCCGCTCGCCGACGTCCTTCTTGAGGTCGTCGAATACCTGTTTGAGCGTCTCGCCCTCGATCCGCTTCATCGTGTAGTACGGCCGGCCGTCGGGCAGGACGCCGAGGTCGTGGACCGGGACGATGGACGGGTGGGCCAATTGCCCGGTGACCTGGGCCTCGTGGGCGAAGCGCAAGAGCTCGACGTCGTCGCAGTCGCGTCCCTTGTTGGACATCTTCATGGCCACCGAGCGGCCCAGCCGCTGGTCCCCGGCGAGGTGGACGATGCCGTTGGCCCCCTTGCCCAACTCCCGACCGACCACGTAGCGCCGTCCCCGCAGGCCCTCGGCCCGGGGCTTGCCGGCGGCGGCCGCGGCGGCGTCGTCGGCCTCTTCGGGGGTGATGAGGTCCGCGTTCAACAAGCGCTGGCGCAGGTCGGGCCCGCGGGGGTCGGCTCCCCGGGCGGCGATGTGGGGAAGCAGTGCCTCGAGGGCGACCATGCCCAACTCAGAGATCTGCCGCGCAAAGGCGATTTCGACGTCCGTCAGCACGGCGGGACTCTACAACAGACGGCGCGTAGCCTCAGCGATCCCGGGCGGGTTTGCGGGGCGCAAGCGACGAGAGGCGGCGGCCGGGGACCAGCGCCCGAGAGGCCTGAGTGTTGGTACCCATTCTTTTGGACAGGGCTTGCTCCAACGCAAAGGTTCGATCACTGTGTCGTCTTGTCGCGGATTGGTTCCTTCGATGGGAGCCCAAATCAACCAAGTCGGGCGTCGCGTTGCGGGGGCTGCTCGCGCCCGGATTCGCCCCGCTGGAGAGACCATGGCTCGTCCCCGATTGGAAAGCGCTGACTGGTGGCCCGAACTCCTTCAACTGAAGGACGAGTTGCCGCTGAAGGTGTTGGCTGAGAAGTACGGCGTGAGCATCAACGGGTTGAGCCGCGCCCTGAAGCGGGCGGGGATCGAGCGGCCCATCGTGCGCAAGGCGCGCGCCGAGGCGCTGGCGCGGGCCCACCAGAGCGAAAAGGTCGACCCGCGGTCGGCCGAAGCGCAGACGTGGTGGCCCGAGTTCCTCGAGCTGAAGGACAAGCGCTCTCTGGCGGAGCTGGCGACGCAGTTCGGTGTGGCGGAGATCACCCTGCAGCGTGCGCTCAAGCGCACCGGGGTGGAGCGCAAGTCGCAGCGGGGCTCTCGCTCCGGCAAGGCCGGGCGCACGGCATCGCGCAAGATCGCGCCCTACAAGGACCAGCTGGGCATCCTGGCCGACGGCGACATCGCCGCCCGGGCCGGGGTGAGCAAGTACATGGTTGCGCAGTACCGCCAGCGTCGGGGGGTTGCCCCGGCGAAGGGGGGACGCAAGCCGAGCAAGGCCAAGGCCGCGTCCAAGGCCGCGTCCAAGGCAGCCCCGAAGGCGGCCCCGAAGGCAACGCGGGCCCCCAAGGCCGCCGCTGCGCCGGCCGCCGCTCCCAAGGTCGCCGCCAAGGCTGCTCCGAAGGAGCCGCGAGCGGCCGCCCGGTCCGGTTCAGGCCAGGAGGCCTGGCGGGTGCGAGTCCTCGTGGACGGCGGCGGAGAGAAGGCGTTTGTGGTGATCGGCGCGGACCTCGCCCAGGCCGCCGCTTCGGCGCTCAACGGGGTGCGTCAGCGGCTCGGAGCGACGGGCTGGACGTTGCAGGCCCTCGAGTTCCTGGGGCCGGCTCTGTAGTCACGGCCGTTCAGACCAGAGGTCCGAGGACGCCCAGGAACTGACCGATCGCCCACCCCACGTGGCCGCCGCCGACGAACGCGTACAGCAGACACAGCGGCACAATGGCGAGCCGCGCCGTCTTGTGGTGGCGGATGCGCCACAGCAGCCCGACGCCCAGCATGACCAGCGCGAGCTTGCTCAGCAGGAACAGCGCGGGCCCGCCGGCGTAGGCCGCGGCCATGACGGGGTTCGCCTCGGTGGCCTGGCCCGTGTGCAGCCACCCGACGGTCGACAGACCATCGAACAGGTTCAGCAGCAGCAGGCCCTTGAGGCCGCCCTCGAACGAGGCGGCGGTAGAGAGCTTGGCAATCAGCGCAACAAGGACACTCATCCCAACACTCCTTTCGCGGCGGGGGGCTCTGGGGTTGGGACCCTTCGCCGCTGCCCGAGATTCCCCAGGCGGTGATCAAGCCATCGGTCGGCCCGTCCTGCTCCACAAGACGAAGACGCTGCGATGCCCGGGTCGGAATTCGACCCGTTGCCCTCTATTACGGCCGTGAGTCCTTGCTATTGCTGGGGTCAGGCCTGGTGGCGACCGGTTCGGGCCTAACGGCACCCGGCTGTTGAGCCCCCCTCGACCCCACGGGCGCGGGCCGCGCGCGAGAACGAACGAGGCCCGAGTCCATCGCTGGACCCGGGCCTCATTTGTTCAGTGCGCCCCCACGCAGGCGGGGCCCGGCAGCCGGGAATCCGAAGGATTCCCCCAAGCAACCCGCAGGGTTGCCGATCAGCTGCAACCGGTGGTCGAGCCGCAGTCCAGGCACTTCTGGCAGGTCCCGTTGCGGACCATGCGGATCGACTGGCAGTTGGGGCACGACTCGCCCGTGTAGCCCTGGGCCACGGCGTTCATGATCGCGCTGTTCCGCCGCCGCAAGCTGTCCGTGCCCACGCCCGGTCCGTCGTCCGTCGATGGAGCCGCCGACAGACCCTTGCCCGCCGTGCCGGCCCCCACGTGGGCCTCGACCCGCCGCTCGGTCGGCGGGACCGCCGGGAGGCTCGGGTAGCTCCCGGTCATGCCGCGCACGAAGCCGTGGCTGCCCTCCCAGGAGTCCTGGTCCGCGTCGACCTCGGGGAAGAGGACCTGCTCGGCCACGACCTCTTCGGTATCCCAGTCGGGCTCGGCGACGCCCATGGTGTCGGGCCGCAGATCCTCGGGCTGCACCTGCGCCAGCTCGTCGCGTCCCAGGTAGGACACGGCCAGCTCGCGGAAGATGTAGTCGATGACCGACGTCGACATCTTGATGCGGTCGTTGCCGATGACGATGCCGGCCGGCTCGAAGCGCGAGAACACGAACAAGTCGACGTACTTCTCGAGCGGCACGCCGTGCTGCAGGCCCACGGAGACCGCGATGGCGAAGCAGTTCATCAGCGAGCGGAAGGCCGCGCCTTCCTTGTGCATGTCGATGAAGAGCTCGCCGACGGTGCCGTCCTCGTACTCACCGGTGCGCAGGAACACCTTGTGCCCACCGACCTGGGCCTTCTGGGTGTAGCCCTTGCGCCGGTCGGGCAGACGCCGCCGCTTCGCGAGGTACCGGACGATCACCTTCTCGGCCACCGCCTGGGCCGCCGCCATGGGCGGCAGCTTGAGGGCCTCGGCCAGCTCTTCGACCTGGTCGTCGTCGAACAGGTCGTCGGCGTACAGGGCGGACAGCGGCTGGCTCAGCTTGCTGCCGTCCCGGTACAGGGCGTTGGCCTTGATGCCCAGCTGCCACGACAGCATGTAGGCGTCGTTGACGTCGGCCACCGTCGCCTCGTTGGGCATGTTGATGGTCTTGCTGATGGCGCCGGAGATGAACGGCTGGCAGGCCGCCATCATGCGGATGTGGGCCTCGTACGGGATGTACCGCTGGCCGTCCTTGCCGCACTTGTTGGCGCAGTCGAAGACGCCGATGTGCTCGTCCTTGAGGAACGGCGCACCTTCCAGCGTCATCGTGCCGCAGACGAAGCGGTTGGCCGCGTCGATCTCGGCCCGGCTGAAGCCGATGGCGGTCAGCAGGTTGAGCATGGGGTCGCCGAGCTGCGCGTCGGTCAGGCCGAGCACGTCCTTGCAGAACCCTTCGCCCAGGCTGAACTTGTTGAACGCGAAGCCGATCTCGAAGGCCGACGCGAGGCCGCCCTCGATGGAGGCCAGCTGCTCGTCGGCGAACCCGCGGGACCGCAAGGTCTCGTGGTTGATGGCCGGCGCGCCCTTCAGCGTGCCGTGGCCCCGGCTGTAGTCGATGATCGCGGCGATCTGGTCGGTCGAGTAGCCGAGCCGAGCCAGCGCCGGGGGCACCGAGCCATTGATGATCTTGAAGTAGCCGCCGCCGGCGAGCTTCTTGTACTTGACCAGCGCGAAGTCGGGCTCGACGCCCGTCGTGTCGCAGTCCATCAGCAGGCCGATGGTGCCCGTCGGGGCGATGACCGTGACCTGAGCGTTGCGGAACCCGTGCTTGGTGCCGAGCTCCAGGGCCTCGTCCCAGGCGAGCCGCGCGCGGGTCAGCATGTCAGCCGGCGCCACATCCTCTCGGATGCCGACGGGCAGGATGCTCAGGCCCTCGTACTGGTCCTGGGGCGTGTTGTAGGACGCGCGGCGGTGGTTGCGGATGACCCGCAGCATGTGCTCGGCGTTGCGCTCGTAGCCGGGGAAGGGCCCCAGCTGGTCGGCCATGCGCGCCGACTGGGCGTAGGAGTTGCCGCAGAGGATGGCGCTGATCGCGCCGCAGATGGCGCGGCCCTCGGCCGAGTCGTAGGGGATGCCCATGACCATCAGCAGCGCGCCGAGGTTGGCGTAGCCCAGGCCCAGGGTGCGGAACTCGTAGGACAGGCGCGCGATGGCCTCCGACGGGAACTGCGCCATGCTCACGGCGATCTCGAGGACGCGGGTCCACAGCCGGATGCCGTGCTCGAACCGGTCCAGGTCGAACACCCGGGTGACCGGGTCGTAGAACTTCATCAGGTTCAGGGACGCCAGGTTGCAGGCGGTGTCGTCCAGGAACATGTACTCGGAGCAGGGGTTGCTGCCGCGGATCTCGCCGTCTTCGGGGCAGGTGTGCCACTCGTTGATCGTCGAGTGGTACTGGATGCCCGGGTCCGCGCAGGCCCACGCGGAGTAGCAGACCTGGTCCCACAGATCGCTGGCCGGCAAGCGGCGGGCCACGGCGCCGTCGGTCCGGCGGGTCAGCGACCACTCTTCGTTGCGCTGCACCGCCGACATGAAGCGGTTGTTCACGCGCACCGAGTTGTTGGAGTTCTGGCCAGCCACGGTGGCGTAGGCCTCGGAGTCCCAGTCGGTGTCGAAGGCGGGGAACTCGATGTCCATGAAGCCCTGACGCGCGAACTGGATGACGCGGAAGATGTAGTTGTCGACCAGGCCGGCCTTGCGGGCGGCGCGGATGGCCGTCTTGAGCGCCGGGTTCTTCGACGCCTCGAAGCGGTCGGTGCCGTCGGTGCCGTTGGCGGTCGACGCCATGATGGCCGAGAGGTGCTTGTTGTAGAGGCGCGAACCCGTCACCAGCGCGGCGACCTTCTGCTCCTCGACGACCTTCCAGTTGACGTACTTCTCGATGTCCGGGTGGTCGATGTCGACGATGACCATCTTGGCGGCGCGGCGGGTGGTGCCGCCCGACTTGATGGCGCCCGCGGCGCGGTCGCCGATCTTGAGGAACGACATCAGGCCCGAGCTGCGCCCGCCGCCGGACAGCGGCTCGCTTTCGCCCCGGATGTTGCTGAAGTTGGAGCCGGTGCCGGAGCCGTACTTGAACAGGCGGGCCTCGCGGGTCCACAGGTCCATGATTCCGCCGTCGCCCACGAGGTCGTCGCCGACGCTCTGGATGAAGCACGCGTGAGGCTGCGGGCGCTCGTACGCCGACTTGCTCTTCTTGACCTTGCCCGTCGACTCGTCGACGTAGTGGTGACCCTGGGCGGGGCCGTTGATGCCGTACGCCCAGTTGAGCCCGGTGTTGAACCACTGCGGGCTGTTGGGCGCGCAGACCTGCTGGGCCATCATCGAGCACAGCTCGTCGTAGAAGGACTGGGCGTCGACCTCGTTGGCGAAGTGGTTGGACTTCCAGCCCCAGTACGTCCAGCAGCCGGCGAGGCGGTGGAAGACCTGGCGGCTGTCGGTCTCGGGGCCGAAGCGCTCAGCCTTGGGCAGCTCGGCCAGGGCCTTGATGTCGGCCTCGGAGCGCTGCAGCCAGACGGGCACACCCTTCTCGGCGACGCGGCGCGTCACGGCGGGCACACCGGCCTTGCGGAAGTACTTCTGCGCCATGATGTCCGACGCGACCTGAGACCAGGTCTCCGGCACCTCGACGTTCTCCGCGAGGAAGACGGCGCTTCCGTCCGGGTTTCGGATTTCGCTGGTGCGGCCCGTGAAGGTGATTCCGGAGTAGGGCGACTGCCCCTCCGTCGTGAATCGGCGCTCGATGCTCATGCTGCTCCCTGTAATGCCCCCGCGCATGGGGGCCAGCTTCCGCGGGCGATCCGTCGCCGTGTTGGGCGCCCGTCGTGGGCGCACGTTCCTGCTGCTCTCAACGTCCGGGCGGGCCGTCCCGGTGCAACTCGGCAACCGCGGTTGGCGGCGCCGAACTGCGCGTGCGCGATTGCTTGTGACTGCTCAGCGTCAACCCCTGACGCCTTTTGCCATTCCCCTCGGCACGCTGGTGAGAGTAACGAGCGCCGATCCGGAGGGTCAACGGGAAAAGCACAAGATGTCGTGGTGTGAGTTGGGGGTCGCAACAAGATGTTGTGTCGGTGGGCACTTCCGGACCTTCGTCCACAGTTGTGGATTGTTTTCCCACAGGTGGCGAAAAGCTGTGGATAACTGCCTTCCTCGCGGGAGGCTGCAGGACAAAGCCCCGGGACCGTTGACGATTCGAGGCACAAGCGCCTTTGAACCTCCCGCAGACACCCGTGTTCGGTCCGCGGACGAACACCGAACAGGGGGCGATTTCTCAACAGCGGTGGGTGTCTCGGCGGGCGCGGCCGTGCCCGACCTTCGGATGGGTTGTCGCTAAGACAGCGGATCCACTCCGAGATCGCGCATCAGGCGCCCGACTGCGGTCAGGGGCAGGCCGACGATGGCCGTCCAGTCGTCGCCGCGGACCCGATCGAAGAGGGCGATGCCCAGCGCCTCGACCTTGTAGGAGCCCGCGCAGTGGATCGGATCATCGGTTTCCACGTAGCGCCGAGCCTGGGACTCGCTGAGCGCGCGCATGGTCATGGAGTGCCGATCGAGGGCCGTCGTGGTCGTGCCCGCCGCGGCGTCGTGCAGGGCGACCCCGGTGAGCAGCTCGTGGGTGCGGCCCTGCAGCCGCAGCAGCTGGGCCACCGCGGCGTCCACGGAGCCGGGCTTCCCGAGGATGTCGTCGTCCAGGCAGGCCACCTGATCCCCGCCGAGGATGAGCGCGTCGGGGTACGCGTCGGCCAGGGCCTCGGCCTTGACCACTGCCAGGCGCACCACCAGGGCGTCGGGGCTCAGGCCCAGGGCCTTGTGGGGCGCCTCGTCGACCCCGGGGTCGGCTTGAACGAACGGAAGCCCCAGGCGGGCGAGCAGCTCGCCCCGCCAGGGGGAGGTGGACGCGAGGACGAGCGGCTTCATCGACCCTCCAGGGAGCCGGTGCGGCCGATGTGCTCCAGCACGCCGTCGGCCATCTCGCGGTAGCCGGCGGCGTTGCAGTGGCCGTTGGGGCCCAGGCGCGCGGCCCAGGCGTCGGCGTCGTGGCGCGCCTCAAAGCGGGCCCAGAGGTCCACGAGGTCGGCGCCGCGGCTGCTGGCGTAGTCCCCCAGGATGTCCCGCAGGGCGGTGTGGTCCTCGGACGGGTTGGGGTAGTTGACGATCACGACCCGCGCGCCCACCGCCTGGGCTTCGTCGACGACGAGGTCCAGGTCCCGGAAGAGCAGCTCGAACGGCTTGTGCCCGGCGCGGACCAGGGCGGTCCAGGACTCAGGGTCGCCGCGGGGGCCCCACGAGCTGCGCAGGCCCCGCAGGCGGCCGGCCGCGTCGCCGGGCGACAGGCACGGCTCCAGGGCCCGGGCGAAGCCATTGCCGTCGGCCGACGCGAGGTACCAACGCTCTCCGGCGTCGGTTGCCTCGTCGCAGGCGCCGTAGGCCGCCAGCGTGGTGGTCACCGCCGCCAACAGGTCCGGGTCCCAGCGCGACGCGCCCTCGAGGGCGGCCCCGGCTCGGGCGGCGGCCAGGGCCGGCTCGGGCTCCCCGGTGGCGGCGGCCCGCAGGACGAAGTACCGCCAGGCCGCGGCGCCGCCGTCGGGGGCCGCGTGGGCTTGCTCGCGGCGAAGGGGGGGGAGTCCGAGCAGGGCGTCGGCGCGCTCGGTGAGGCCGTGGCTGAGCCACCACGCCGCGAGGTCGACGCGCAGCGTCGGGTCGTCGTGGGCGGCCGTCCACGCATCGAGGCTCCGCTCGTAGCCCTCGAAGTCGAAGACCGGCAGGAGGCGGCGCGCGTCCTCGGGCGGCGTCAGCGGGCGCGAGGGCGGGTACTCCAGCGCCTCGAAGACATCGGGGCTGCGGGCCTGATCCGGGAACCGGGCCGCCAGGTCGATCGTCTCGGGCAGCCCCGGCGCCCGGTTGTGGGCCGCCATCAGGTAGGCCCGGCCCGAGCGCCAGTCGCCGGCCAGCAGCGAGGCCTCGGCGGCGCCGAGGTCGGCGAGCACGCTGCGTTCGGTGGCGCCCAGCAGCGCGTCGCCGTGCAGCCGGACCGCGCGCCAGTTCCGCTGTTCACGCGCCAGCCGGAGCAGCGCGAAGCGGGCGAGCACCTCGGCGTCGCGGGTGGCCGGGGGCGCCTCGATGCCGTCGGACGCCGCCGGCCACTCGAACCACTCCAGGATCTGCCCCGCCAGCCGGGCGGCGGCCACGAAGTCCCGCTGTTGGCAGGCCTCGAGCAGGTCCCACGCCAGGTCCTTGCCGTCGTCGTCGGTGGGCCCGGCCCGCTCCCCGCGGTACCAGGCCGCGCCGGCGCCGGTGCTCAGCATCGGGTCGGTGACGACGGGCTGGCCCTGGTCGTCCAGGACGAGGGCGGGGACCTCGGGGAGGCTGTCGGCGTCGCCGGCGCGGTAGCCGCTGCCGCCCTGGGCGTTGGTCTTGAGGATGCGGAGGCCCTTGATCACCCGGCTGCGGTCCAGGAGCCGCGTCGCGCCCCGCCGACCGAGGCGTTCCTCGACCTCGGCCACCTGATAGAAGTTGCTGGCGTTGTTCTGGCCGACGAGCACCAGCACGAGGTCCGGCTGGATGCGCTCCAGGTGGTCGAGGGCCATCAACGCCACGTAGGCGGAGTTCGCGCCGGTCCGCCCGAGGTTGAACAGCTGCACCTCGCGGCCGCCGAGCACGCCCCCCAGCTCGCGCCCGATGTGGTCGACGAACCCTTCGCCGTCGGGGGCCTCGGCTCCGTCGACCCAGGAGTCGCCCAGGGCGACGACCCGCAGCGCGTCCGGGTTTGGCTCCTGGCCCAGGTCGTCGGGGGGCGCGTCGTTGAAGAGGCCGCCGAACCGGAACACGAGCTCCAGCAGCACGAACACGGCCACCAGGTTCCACCCCACGAACAGCAGGCGTCGGCGCCAGACGGCGCGGGGCGGGGGCGGGGTGATGTCCGGCCCTCCGCGCTTACTCGGCGGGGTCGACGAAGTAGACGCCCCCGGCCTCGTCGGCCGCGTCGTCCAGGCCCGGGGCGCCGATCAGCACCTCGTCGGCGAGGTCGCCGTCGCGGTCGGGCACGGCGGCCACCGACCCGCCGATGCGGTGCTCGTTGTCTTCGGCCTGCAGGCTCCAGTCGGCGTCGCCCGCGGCTCGGGTCGAGGCCAGCGCGGCGCCGCCCAGGAACACGCGCGCGGCGGCAGTCTGGGGCGGGTCCATGTCCGAGGCCAGGGCCGAGCGGACGTCGCCGCAGAGCAGGTCGCCCAGGCCGTCGCCGTCCACGTCGGCGCGGGTCATGTTGCTGCAGAATCCCTGGTCGCCGAGGCCGGAGATCGAGTGGGGGAGGTCCGTCGCGGAGATGGCGCTGCCTTCGGTGAGGGCCGCGCCCGAGGCGATCCAGACGTGGCCGGCCTGGCTGGACGGGTCGCCTTCGCCGTTGCCGTAGATCGCGAAGTCGTCGAAGCCGTCGCCGTCGTGATCGCCGAGCCCCGCAAGCGCCGAGCCGAAGCCGCCGGCGCCGGTGGTCGTGCCGTCGATGAGCACGTCGGCCCCCGACGAGCTGAGGCTGCCTTCGGGGCGGGTGCCGTCGGACAGGAAGACCATGACGCGGCCCTGACCCTCGCCGGCGGCGGCGGGGGCCGAGACGACGACGTCGTCCAGGCCGTCGTTGTTGATGTCCACCGGGCCGGCGCACGCGCTGGCCAGGGCTTGCCCCGCGCCGGCGCCTTCGATGAGGAAGCGCGGCTGGTAGTCGGTGACCTCCAGGCCCGAGGGCCAGTTGCCCGGGAAACCCCAGATCACGTACAGGCGGCCGCGGCCCTGCTCGGCGAACGGCGAGGCCAGCGCCAGCTCGTTGAAGCCGTCGCCGTCGAGGTCGCCGACGGGGCAGGGGGGCACGAAGCCGAGGTGCTCGCCGGCGCGGTTCACAATCTTGACCGCCTCGACCTCGAGATCGATGACGCCCGAGAAGCCTTCGGCGCGGCCAAACAGCACGTAGACCCCGCTGCGGCCGGCCTGGGTCGCCTGGGTCGCCGACGCAAACGGCATCGCTGCGTCGTCGAACCCGTCGCGGTTCAGATCGCCAACGGCCGACGGCGCGAACAGCTCCAGTCCTTCGCCGGCCTGCAACTCGGCGGTCGCGTCCTCGACTCCGGCGGGCAGAGCGACGTCGCCCGGGAACAGCCAGCCGCGGCCCTTGCCGGTGCAGGTGATGCCGATGCAGACCTGATCGTTGGTGGTCAGGATGATCTCGGCGAAGCCGTCGCCGTCGAGGTCGCCGGGGGCTCCGGCTGTGGAGCGCTCGCCGACGGTCTGGTCCTGGCGGGCGCCGAGGAGCAGATCGCCGTCGCCGAGCGACTGGGTGCCGGACACCTCGATGGCCTCCTGCACGGTCGTGCTCGCGGTGCCGGGCTCCGAGCTGTCGAAGCCGTCGTTGACGACCGCCGAGCAGACCCACTCTTCACCGGCCGCCGTCTGGTCGCCGGGGACCAGCGCGCCGGTGACGCCCGCGTCGCCGCCGTCCACGGTCCAGGACCAGGAAACGGTCAGCTCCTGCCCGTCGGGGTCGAGCCCCTCGAGGGTGGCCACGCGGCACTGCAGGGCGGCGTCGACCCGCCCGGGCTGGGGATCCATCGTGACCACCGGGGCCGACGGCGCGGTGTTGCCGATCTGGACCGAGCCTTCGGCGGCGGGGCCACTCTCCAGGTCGTCGCGGGCGGTGACCGAGACCGACCAGGTCTCGCCGGCCAGGGTCGTGATGGCCGTCAGGACGTCGTTGACCAACGTGGTGCCGTCGGGGCCGGTCCAGGTGACGGACAGGTCGACGTCGTCGCCGTCGGCGTCGGTGGCGTCGACCACCAGGGCCACGTCGTCGAGTGCGCCGGGGGCGGCCGGGTCGAACGCGATGTCGCCCACCGTCGGCGGGGAGTTGACGGCGATGTCCCGGGTGATCTCGCAGGCGATGTCGCCCGAGGGGGTCAGGGCGAGGGCGTGCAGGGTGTGCGCCCCCGGCGAAACCACGGCTTCGACCCGGGCGCCGCCGGGGCAGCCGCCGGTGCAGTCGCCTTCGTTGGCGATGCCGGCTTCGAGGATCGCGCCCTCGTCGACGTCGCCCGCGGGGTCCCGATCGAGGAAGAAGTACACCGCCGCCACCTCGTCGACCGTGTAGGCGCCGGCCACGTTGATCTGCGCCAGGAAGCCCTGGGTGCTGGCGACGCGGGCGCCGTCCTCGGTCGGGAACTCCCAGGTGCAGGCGACTTCGGGGACGTTGGCCGGGCAGCCGACGAGCGCCGGCAGGGCGAGCAGGACGAGCAGACGCTTCATGAATCAGACCCCTTTGCGGCGCGCATCCTAACAACGCGGTGCCCCGCCCGCGCGGGCGCGGGGAGTCGATGGTTCGCGAGCACGCAGCGACGCGTGAGGGGCGGGCCCCGCCGGGCCGTCAGCCCCGCCCGTGGCAGCGCTTGTACTTGCGCCCGCTGCCACACGGGCACGGGTCGTTGCGGCGGACCTTGGCGCCGTCGCGAACCAGGCTGCCGGCGGCCGTGGCCACGAAGCCTTCGGGGGCTTGCAGGGGCCCGACGCCGGCCAGCACCCGCGCGACCGAGGCCGCGTCGGCGCCGCTGCCGGCGAGCACGGCGCCCAGGGCATCGAGGGCCTCGGGGGGCAGGGGCTCGCGGAAGTCGGGCAGGGGCTGCTCGGCCCCCTCCGTCGTCGGCTCGGCGCCCTCCGCCGAACTCGACTCGGCCGGTCGGTTCGCCAGCATCGCCATCGCCTCGTCCGAGGGGCGCTCCCCCCGCGCGGCCGCTTGCACCGTCTCCGTCATGGCCGCCAGCTCGCCGCCGCTGCCCAGCCGCTGCACGATCTCGTTCTTGCCGAGGCCTGCGAGCGCCTCGCCGAAGAGGTCGAGCACCCGGGCCGGCGCCATGGGCGATTCCTGCAGGTGGGCCTCGATGGCTCGGCGCTGGGGTGTCGGCAACGCCGCGAGGATCCGCTCCCTCCGCTGGACCGCGGCGGCCACGAAGCGGTCGACGGCGCCCGACGCCACCGAGGAGCCGCGAGCCTCGGGGCTCGCCGACAGCACCGCGCAGCCCAGGGCCGCGGGCCCCAGCAGCTTCAGCGACGCCTTGGCCTCGGCCTCCGCGGAGCCACTCGGGGCGATGGACAGGGCGTCGAACGCATCGAGCACGCCCAGGACGTGGGCGCACGCGGCCACCAGGCGGCCGGCCAGCAAGTCGTCGGTCACGGTCGCCTCCAGGTCACGGCGTAGCCCCCGCTGGCCAGCTCCACGGCGCCGACCGGGGCGACGTCCGACGCCCAGCCGGCCGCCGCCTCGACCACCTGCGAGGGATCGGTGTCGTCGAGCCGGTCGAGGAAGGCCTGGCGGATCAGGTCGTCGTCGGGCCAGGCCGGCGTCGGGGTCACGAACAGGAACGCGCGGGGGTCGGCCAACTCCCGCACTGAGCCCGGGTGCAGCACCACGCCGTGCACGGCGAGTGTGCCGCGCTCGATGCGGCTCAGCGACACCAGGAAGGACTCCGCGATCATCGCGTCCGAGGCGAAGACGACCAACTCCTCGTCGGGCCCCAGCTCCAGCTCGGCCAGGCGGTCCTGCAGCCCCAAGAGCGAGTCCCGGGGCGGGTCGCCCACGGGGTAGCGCTCGCCGATCACCTCGCTGGGCAGCGGCGACATGCCCAGCAGCGCCCACGAGGCCATGCCCCGGGGCAGGTCCAGCAGCTCCTCGCGGACGGTGAAGACAGCCGGCAGCTGGCACAGGGCCAGCACCACCAGGGCGGCGGCGCGGCCGGCGTTCCCCCAGCCCCGGGCGACGTGCACGGTCAGCACGCACAAGGCCGGCAGCAGCGGCATCGTGTAGTAGGACTGGTGCTTGGGCACGACCGTGAAGAGCAGCAGCCCGGGCAGGATCCACACGAGCAGGTCGGCCACCCGCCGGTCGCGCCACCGGGGCAGGGCGGCGGCCAGGGCGATCAGCGCGAGCACGCCGCCGAACAGGCCCAGGTGGGTGTCCGGGATGCGGATCAACTCCTGCAGCCAGCTGAACGGCCACCGCACCATCGCTTCGGTGACCACGGCGTCGCGGCCCATCTCCCCCGCCGTCAGCTGGGGCACGATCTCCCGCACCAGCTCACCGACGAAGAACACGTACCACCAGACCACGAGCCCTGCGGCCAACGCGCCCGCCCGCAGGACCCCAGCGAGGGCCTCGCCCCGCGCCCGCCACAGGGACAGGAGCACGGGGGCGGCGGCGAAGGGGACCGTGCCCAGGCGGTCGGACATCAGCCCCACGGCCAGCGCCCCGCCAAACGCCAGCGACCACCGCCGATCGCGGAAGTCGTCGCAGCGCAGCCAGCACGCCAGCGCCAGGGCCGTCGCGGCCATCTGGCTGAAGTTGGGCTCGAACCGGTGCAGCCCGTCCAGCGTCGAGGGGCCGCCCAGGAGCAAGGCCAGGGCCGCCACTCCGGCCCAGCGGCCCGAGGGCCGCGCCGCCAGGAGCGTTCCCGCGACCAGCAGGGGGGCCCAGGCGAGGACGTGGGCCACCACCATCGCCCGGTACCCACCGCCCACCAGCAACGCGGCGATGCCGGCGAGGCGGGACCCCGGGGGGTAGTAGGCCTCCCGCAGGACGGCCCAGGCGCCGCCGAAGTCCCCGCGCCGCACGTTGAACACGAAGTCCGTGCAACGCTCGACCATCATGAACTCGTCGCGAGCCCCCAGGGGCAGGTCGTTGCCCGACAGCCAGAGCAGCGCGAGCACCGCGTGGAACGCACACAGGGCGGCGGCGGCGAGGAGGGGGCGGCGCATCGGGGCAACTGTAGCGCCGGTGGCGCGGGGCCCCGTCCTCAGCGCAGGAAGTTCATCCCACCGGGGTGCAGGTACGAGGTGAACCGCGCGTAGCCGTAGCTGACGATGCCGAAGCCCACGTCGCCGACCGACTCGACCCGGTGGCTGCCGGGCTGCACCTCGACGCGCGCGACCTCGTAGATGGTGCCGTCGACGTCGGCCCAGCCCTCCACCTCGATGCCGTCGAGGTAGACGCTGGTGCCCGCCGGGGCGGTGATCCCCAGCCAGTTCGCCTCGTAGGTGTCCGGCGTGAGGAAGTCGTACTCGTCGCGCCACTGCTGCAGGGGGATGCCCGTGCCCATGGCGGGGTCGCCGATGGTGCTGAACAGCGCCCGCTGCCCCAGCAGGAACTGGGTCGCCACAAACGGCCCGTCGCCGGCGATGTGCACGTCGTCCGACGTGGTGACCTCGATGGTCTGCCCCGCGTCGACGACGGTGTCGGGCAGGACCGGCGGCGTGAAGCGGATCGTGTTGCCGTCCACCGCCGACAGCACCCGCAGCATCGAGGCGGTCTTGGCGTCGTCGCGGCCGGGGAACATGGGCGCGGCGACCACGGTCTCTGTGCCCCAGGTCTCCAGGGGGAACAGCATCTCTTCGAGGTGGTCGCAGGCCCGCGCGGTGTGGGGCACGAACGTGCACACGTGTCCCGCGAACGCTGCGACCGGCTGGTTGGCCACGATGCGGGTCCCCGACAGGTCGCCCAGGACGATGTCGAGGCAGCTGTCGCCGTCGCCGTTGCCGTCCTGCTGCCCGCCCCGCTCGTCGCAGACGTTGATGCCCAGCTCCTCGCCCGGCTGGGCCGACTGGATCTGCAGGACGTCGCCCCGGTTCAAAGCCAGGACCGTGGTCTCGCCGGGCAGCAGGGCCCCCGGCTCCCCGGGGGCGGTCTCGGCCGACGAGGTGATCTCCACGAGGGTGCCGTCGACGGTCGCCGCGACGGCCACGGTGCCGGGGATGAACTGCGAGCTGCCCGGGAACTCACCGACGCCGAGGCCCGGCCAGCCGGCGGCCATGTAGTTGCCGGTGAGCACGTGCTCGGGCAGCAGCAGGCTCGCGTCGTTGGTGAACGAGAACTGCTCCTCGCCGTCGACCTGCACCGAGAAGTGCAGCGGGTTGTACTGGTAGGCAGCGACCGGCACGGTCGATCGCACCTCGTAGGCGCCCCCGCGGACGACCTGGTTGACCGTCGCGTCCTGCAAGGCGACCAGCATTGGCAAGGACACGGCCCGGGTCTGTCGCGGCTCCACGTCGGCCGACGCCACGAACGCGCCGTTGCGGGAGATCGTCACCTCCGCCGTGGCCCGGGTGCTGGGGTTGCCGACCACCACCGCGAAGTCGTCCCAGAACACCTCATCGACGAGGTTGGCCATGGGCACCGACAGGAAGCGGCAGCCCAGGTAGCTGTTGGTTCCTTCAGCCAGCGCACAGGAGTCGAAGCACTGGCCCAGGAGGCACTCGGCGGCCGGGTCGCAGGTCTCCAGCAGCGAGCCGCTGGCTCCGTCTTCGGCGCAGGCCCAGACTTCGTCGCCGGCGCACCAGCGGGCCTCGGGATCGCAGCCCACGCAGCCGGCGTCGGGATCGCACTGGGGCGTCGGTGAGCTGCAGGTCTGCTGGGCGACCCAGCGCCCCTCGACGCAGATCTCGTAGTCGAACCCATCGCACCGGGTGGTCCCGGGCACGTCGCACAGGCGCGACACGTCCGTCGGGGCGTCGGGCGGGGGAGGGTTGCCGAACGGGTTCTCGGGCGGCGGGTCGCCGTAGGCGCCGCACCCGGTCAGGACAGCCAGCAACAGGAGCAGTGCGCGCGTCGTCATCAGGCGGCAGGGTATGGCCCGGGGCGGCGCGGCGCTACGGCCCATCGGGCCCGATCCGTTCGCCGCGATGGCGACAAGGCCCCTCAGACGTCCAGGGCGTCCACCTGGCCGGCCGACTCCATGATGAAGCTGAAGCGGCGCGACGGGTCCTTGCCCATGAGGTCCGAGATCACCCGATCGGTCTTGAGCCGCTGGGACTTCGGGATGGTCACCTGCAGCAGGTTGCGCCGCGCGGGGTCCATGGTCGTGCCGTACAGCGTGCCCGGCATCATCTCGCCCAGGCCCTTGAAGCGCGTGATCTCGGGCTTCACGTTGCCCGGCAGATCGCTGAGGATCTCCGCCTTGTGGGGCTCATCGAGGGCCCAGTGCTTGTGCTTGCCGGCGACGATTCGGTAGAGCGGCGGCTGGGCGAGGTAGACGTGGCCGGCGTCGATGAGCGCCGGCAGGTGCCGGTAGAAGAACGTCAGCAGCAGCGTCGCGATGTGGTGGCCGTCGGAGTCGGCGTCCATCAGCAGGACGATGCGCCCGTAGCGAAGCCGCTTGACGTCGAAGTGCTCGCCCATGCCGCAGCCGAGCGCCTTGACCACGTCGCCCAGCTCCTTGTTGTCGAGGACCTTCTTGAGCGTCGCCTGCTCGGTGTTGAGCACCTTGCCGCGCAAGGGGAGCACCGCCTGGGTGCGCCGGTCTCGGCCCTGCTTGGCGGAGCCGCCGGCGGAGTCGCCCTCGACGATGAAGAGCTCGGACTCGTCGGGGTCGGAGCTGGAGCAGTCGGCGAGCTTGCCGGGCAGGTTCAGCCGGTGGCTGACCGACGCCTTGCGCCGCACCTGGGTGGCCGCCGCCCGGGACGCCGCTCGAGCCCGCGATGCCTGGATGATCCGGGCGACGATGCCTTCGCCCACGCTGCGGTTGTCGTGCAGCCACTGCTCCAGGTCGGCGCGGATCAGCGTTTCGACCTCGCTGCGCACCCCGGGGTTGTTCAGCCGATCCTTGGTCTGGCCCTGGAACTGGGGGTCCGGGGTGAACACGGACAGCACCGCGACGATGCCCTCGCGGATGTCCTCGGCGCCGATGGACACGCCGCGGGGCTGCAGTTCGTGGGTGTCGATGAACTGGCGCAGCGCCTTGGTCAGCGCGTCGCGGAAGCCCTGCTCGTGGGTGCCGCCGTCCCGGGTGGGGATCGTGTTCACGTACGAGTGCAGCGACTCCCGAGGGGCGTCGGACCAGAGCAGGGCCAGCTCGATGCGGGTGCCCGACTCGGCTTTGCGCAACACGAACGCGTCGTCGTGGGACGGGGTCACCCCGAGGGTCGCGACCCGTGCGGTCACGAGGTCGGCCACGCCGCCGTCGTGCTGCAGGGTGACGGCCTCACCCTTCGCCCCGTCGCGCAGGACGATGCGCAGCCCGCCGTTGAGGTACGCCTTGGCGTCCAGCCGCTCGCGGATGAGCTCCAGGTCGAAGGCGACGGACTCGAAGATCTTGGGGTCCGGGGCGAAGAAGACCGAGGTCCCGTGGCCGCGGGATTCGCCGACGACCTCCACGGGGCCGCCGGGGAGGCCGCGCTTGTAGGTCTGCTCCCACAGCTTGCCGCCGCGCTTGACGTGGACCTTCATGGACTTGCTCAACGCGTTGACCACGCTGGCGCCGACGCCGTGCAGGCCGCCGGACGTCTCGTAGACCTTGCTGTTGAACTTCCCGCCCGCGTGCAGCTTCGTGAAGATCAGCTCCATGGCCGACTTCTTCAGCTTCGGGTGCAGCCCGGTGGGGATGCCGCGGCCGTTGTCGCTGACCGTCGCGCTGCAGCCGTCCTTGTGCAAGACCACCGTGATCGTGGTCGCGTGCCCGCCGATGGCTTCGTCGACGCTGTTGTCGACGATCTCCCACAGCAGGTGGTGCAGGCCGGCCTTGCCCACGCCCCCGATGTACATGCCGGGTCGCTTGCGGACGGCCTCGAGGCCCTCCAGGACCTGGATGTCCGCCGCTGAATAGGAGTCACTCGCCATCGGCCAGGGCCTCCTCGAGCGCGTCCAGATCCTCGTCGGTCACGTCCTCGGGCTCGCTGCCTGCCGTGGGATCGATGACCAGCGGGTCCCGGGGGATGGCGACCATGCCGCCCCGCTTGACCATCTCGAAGCCCTTGCCGCCGCGCCGGACGAGGCCGTACTTGCGCTCGGTCACGCGCTTCTCGGCGCCGCGGTTGGTCTCCACGATGAGTCCCTTGTGGGCCTTGGCGCTCAGCACGAAGTCGAGCACGGCGTCGCCGGGGCTGAGCCGGATCGCGTTGACGCCCTTGCCGCTCCCTTGCAGGAGCTTGAGCTGCGCAGCTTCGAACACCAGGGCGCGGCCCTTGTCCGTGGCCAGGCAGACGCGCGCATCCCCGGCCGTGAGGGGCACCACACCGACCACGCCGTCGGCCGGCTTGCCCTTGCTGTCGAGGCTGGCGAACTTGCGGCCGCTCTTGGTCGAGGGCTCGCTGTGGTTGGCCAGGGGGAAGAGCAGGCCCTTGCCGTGCCGCGTGATGGCGACGGCCAGGGGACCGATCCGCTCGGGGCCGCCGTCAGTCGATGCGTCGTCGGCGTCGCCGTCGACCGATGCGTCCACCGATGCGTCGGCCGACTCGTCGGGGCCGTCTTCGCGGAAGGTGTCGACCTCGTCGTCGTCCAGGGTCCCGTCGGCCGTGGCGTCGGCGGCCTTGAGCGACAGGCTCGGCTGGGTGGCCAGCGGGAGCTTGAACTCGGGCAGGTTGCGCTCGTCCATGGACAGCGCGGCCACGACGCGCTCGCCGTCGGCCATCTTGAAGTGGGCCTGGATGGGCTCGCCGTACCCGCTGGTCTGCGGGATGTCGTCGGCGATCATCACGTAGCAGCGCCCGCGGTCCGTGAAGAACGCGATGGCCGAGCGGGTGGAGCACCGGGCCACGACGGCGCACTCGTCGCCCTCGCGCACGCGGATGGTGCCCAGGTCGCTGAAGCCCTTCTGCCGCTTGATCCAACCGCCCCGGGTGACGATGACCCAGGTGTCCTTGCGCACGATGTAGTTGGACGCGTCGAACTCGTAGCTGCGGGCCTCGCCGCCGATGAGCGTGCGGCGCTCGTCGCCGTGCTCCTGGGCCACCTCGAGCAGCTCGGTGCGGACCACGCCCCACAAGGCGTCGCGGCTGGCGAGGATGGCTTCGATGCGGGCGGCTTCAGCCTCGAGCTTCGCCAGCTCCTCGCGGATGACGAGGATCTGGAGCTTCGCGAGCCGGTAGAGCTTCAGCTCCAGGATCGCGTCGGTCTGCAGCGCGTCGAGCGGGAAGCGCGCCATCAGGCGCTCGGCGGCGTCCTTCTTGCCCTCGGACGCGCGGATGATGGCGATGGCCTCGTCGAGCGCATCGAAGACGATGACGAAGCCGCGCAGAATGTGGATGCGCTCCTGCAGCTTGCGCAGCTCGTACTCGAACCGGCGCCGCACGACCTCGAGGCGGAATGCGTTGAACTGCAGCAGCAGCTCCCGCAGGCCCACCAGCGCCGGCGTCCCGACCTCGGCGTTGACCGTCGGCAGCAGCACCGTGAGGTTCATGGGCACGTTCGTGCGCAGGTTCGTGTTCTTGTAGAGCCAGGCCATCACGACGGCGTCGTTGGCGCCCCGCTTGAGCTCCAGCACGATGCGGATGTCGTCGGTGGACTCGTCGCGCACGTCCAGCAGCTGGGGGACCTTGCCGTTGGCGATGGCGTCGCCGATCGCCTCCACGAGCGCCGCCTTGTTCTGGCCGTACGGGATCGTGTCGATGACCAGCCAGCGGCGGCGTTCGTGCTTCTCGATGCGGTAGGTGGAACGCAGCCGGAAGGACCCCCGGCCCGTCTCGTAGATGGCCAGCAGCTCCGCCCGGCCGTTGAGGATCTCGCCGCCGTTGGGGAAGTCGGGCCCCTCGACGTGCTCCATCAGCGCCGTGGTGTCGTGGCCGGGCTTGTCGATCAGCGCGACGCAGGCGCGGCAGACCTCGCGCAGGTTGTGGGGCGGGATCGACGTCGCCATGCCGACGGCGATCCCGACGGCGCCGTTGACCAGGAGGTTGGGGAACCGGGCCGGAAGGACGACGGGCTCGTCCGTGGTTCCGTCGTAGTTGGCGCGGAACGCGACGGTGTCGGAGTCGATTTCCTTGACCAGCTCTTCGGCCAGGGAGCGCAGGCGCGACTCCGTGTAGCGCATGGCGGCCGGGGGATCGCCGTCGAGGCTGCCGAAGTTGCCGTGTCCCTCGACGAGGGGGGAGCGCAGCGAGAACGGCTGGGCCATGCGGACCATGGCGTCGTAGATCGACTGGTCGCCGTGGGGGTGGTAGCGCGCCATCACTTCGCCGACGACGGCGGCGGACTTGCGGAACCGGGCCGTGTGGAGCAGCCGCAGCTTGCTGTACATGGCGTACAGGATCCGGCGCTGGACCGGCTTCAGGCCGTCGCGGACGTCGGGAAGCGCCCGGGCGGTGATTACGGAGAGGGCGTAGTTCAGATACCTTGTGCGCGCCGCTTCCAGCAGAGGAACCGTCCCCGGCGGGGGCGGTTCGTCGTCGTCGGGAGGCGGGGCGTCGGGCGGAGGCTCGGCGCCGCCCCCACCGGCGTCGGTGTCGGCGCCGTCGGCGAGTTCGTCGTCGGCGGCTTCCACCGCCTCATCGGCGGCGCCTCCGGCGGGGTCAGCGGCATCGGTCGCGTCGTCGGGCGTGCGCAAGCCGGCGGCCTCGGCCGGCGCTTCCACCGCTCCCGCTTCGTCGGGGGAGGGGGCTTCGCCGGGCGACCGCGGGGGCTTCTCGGGTTCGGTGTTGAACAAGGACTGCTGCATGCGCCGACGGAAGATGTCTGTGGCCCGCGAAACCCGCGAGACGCTCGGTTTCTACCACACCCCAGCCCTTGCGGGGCCACCGTCTCACGACGGTTGCGCCGGGGTCGGCGGGGCCTCCCCGCGGCCCCTGCGGTGGGGGTTTGCGCCGTTGTTGGCGGTGGTGATTCTGGCGGCCGGAAGCGGCGTCGCGTCGGCGGCCGGGGCGGCCATCGAGCCGGTGGTTCGGGGCATCCCCGCCGGGGCCGACGCCGAGGTCGTGGCGCTGTGCCCGGACATCGGTGAGCACCCCCGGGTCTTCGAGGCCCGCGACGGCGAAGGCCTGGCCGGCCGCCTCGCGTCCGCGGGCTACAAGGTCTTCCTGGTCGACCCCTGGACGACGGCGTCGGCGCGGGTCGATGGCTTCGACGGCGTCGTGCGGGAGGTCTTCCCCCAGCTGCTGGCGGACCTGGAGAGCCGCGCCAACGGCAAGCGATTCACCTGGATCGGTCACGGCTTGTGCGGGTTCCTCCCGGTGGCCGCCGCCGCCCGCCCCGCCGAGCGCCGCCCCGACTACCGGTGGGTGGCCCTGGGGACCCGGTTCGACTGGCGCCTCCCCTCGCCGTCGCTGCGCCAGTGGGTGCAGGACTGGGGCGACGGCGAGATGCCGCTGCCCAAGGTCGTCGAGCGGTTGCTCTTCACGGGCCTGCGCGAGCCCGTGGGCGCCCGGGCCAGCAGCGTTCCCAACGCCGCCGCCGGCGACGGCACCCTGTTCGAGCAGCTGGAGTCGTTCCACCGCAACAAGCTCGCGCGGCAGCCCCCCCGGGCGGTGTTGTCGGACCTGAAGCGTTGGCTCGGGGCCACGGCGCTGACCGATCAGGCCGGCTGGATCGACTACACCACGGGCTTCGGTCAGGTCCACGGCCCGGCCTTGCTCGTCGCCGGTGCCAGCGACGCCGTGGCCCCCCCCGAGGACGTGCTGCCCGGCTTCGAACGAATGCCCCCGGCGGCGGAGGCCCGGTTTCACCTGCTCAGCCGGGTGTCCGGTGACCGCGAGGAGTACGGGCACCTGGGCATGCTGCTGTCGCGCCACGCGGCGCGGGACGTGGACGGGATGATCCTCGCGTGGCTCAACGGTCGGGCGGTGTTGCCGTGAGGGCCCTGCTGCTGGCGGTGCTGCTCGCCGGCTGTGCGTCGGCGCCCATCAAGGACCCGTCGGCGTTGCCGCGCTACGAAGCGCGCGTCACCACCCCCGATGGGTGGCAGGTCACCGTCTTCCGCGCCCCGCCGACCGCGGCCCACGGCGGCGGCTGGACCGGAACGCCGGTGCTGCTCGTGCACGGCACCTCGGTCAATCGCCACAACTACGTCCACCCGGGCAGCGACCTCGCGGGCTACCTCGCAGCCCTCGGCTTCGATGTCTGGCTCGCCGAGTACCGCGGCGACCGCACCTCGGTGGCGCCCTCGCCGGCCGAGTGGCGGGCGGGCGAGTGGAACGCCGACGACATCGTGCGCCAGGACCTCCCGGCGATCCTCGACCACGTCCAGGCGGCCACCGGCAAACCCCAGGTGTGGCTGGTGGGGCACTCGCTGGGGGGGGCGCTGGGCTACATGCTCGCCCAGGGCCCCCACGCGGGGCGCATCGCGGGGCTGGTGACGCTGGGGGCGCCCGGCGGCTTCGCGCACCCCAACCGGCTGGCCGAGCGGGCTTTGAAGAACAAGCGGCTGTCGCCGTCCTCAGGCCAGGTGCCGACCCGCAGTCTGGGCAAGCTGGCCGTGCCGATGCTGGACCTCGCCCCCGACAGCCAGCTGCTGCACCACGTCTTCAACGCCACCAACGCCGACATCCCGGCGCTCATCCGGTTCGTGGGTGAGGGCCTGGAGAACATCGGCCGCGGCACCGTGGACCAGTACGTGCGGTGGGTGGAGACGGGCCGGCTGCTGGGCGCCGACGGCACCGACTACAGCGCCGGGCTCTCGCAGATCACCGTGCCGGCCCTGGTGGCGGCGGGCCGCGCCGACCACATCGTTCCCGCGTGGACCGTGCGGCAGGGCTACGACGGGCTCGGAAGCGCCGACAAGACCTGGGTGGTGTTCGGGCGGGGCTGGGGGACCGTCGACGACTACGGCCACGGCGACCTGCTCGTCGGCCTCCGCACCGCCGACGAAGTCTTCCCCGTCATTGGCCGCTGGCTGGTGGAGCGGGTGGCGGGGCCCGAGGCGATGCCGGTGGCTTTTCCGGAGGCGGTGGACGACTCATTGGATGATCTGTCGGACGGAGCGTCGCCGGCCGGGTGAACGGCAGCCGGCGCGGGACCCGGAAGTCCCGCGCGAGGCCGGCGGGCAGCGGGCGGTTCATGAGCGGGGCGAAGCGCTCGGGGCCGATGCCCCGCACCACCGCCGGCGCCGACGCGGCGGCCAGACGCTGCAGCGCGGGCTCGGCCCAGCGGGGGTCGAAGCTGTTCGTGTCGCCGACGGCCTGCAGGAGCCGCGGCGGGCCCGTGGGCGTCAGCGACAGGGTGTGATCGGGCTTGCCGGCGGCGAGCATGATCTCCGCGTCGGCGAGGCCGCAGCGATCGGGGCGTCGAGCGCGCAGGACGACCCGGGGCACCGAGTCCCTCGCCAGCAGCAGCGGCTGCACCGCGTAGCCCTCGATGGGCGGACCGGCCCGCGTGGCCGCCTGCAGCAGCCCCCACGAGGCGGTCTGGGTCAAGTCCTGGCGGACGCCGGGCCGCTGGTCCCGGGCCAAGGGGTCCAGCGCCGGCCCCGGGGGCGGCGGATCCGGGGTGGCGGCCAGCGCCACGCTGCGCTCGTCGGTGTGCACGGCCCAGGTGGCGGTGCGCAGGGCAGGGGACGGCGTGAGCTTCAGGACGTCCAACGACGACAGGCGGGCCGCCCACTGGCGACCAGCCTTGTCCGCCATGGCCGCGAGGGACTCGTGATCCGCCTCGGGGCCGGACCACTGCTCGGGCAGGCGAATGCGGGGCTCGCCGGCGGCCACGACCTGCAGGTGGGCGGGGTTGGAGCCCAGCCGCAGCTCCACCGGCCAGGTGATGAGGCCCCCCCGGCGATCCTCGATGGTGAGGTCCCCGGGGCGCGCGGAGCCGGCCACATGGCCCACCTCGAGCACCAACGGGCTGTGAGCGAGGAGCTGTCCGTCTTCGCGCGACAGGGAGAGCGGCCCCGGCCGGCTGCGCAGGATCACGCGGCCGTCGCCGCTGGGCGTCGCGTCGAGCACCGGCTTCAGCGTCGCGCGGATCCGGTCGGACCCGAGCCGTTCGAGGGCTGGGAAGGACAGCGTCGCGACGAAGTGGGGGCCCGGGGTTGCGGAGGGGCCCTCGGCCAATGCCCAGCAGGCACCGGGGTCGGGGCAATCCAGCGGTTCGCAGGGATCTGAACAGCCCGCCCAGAGCAGCGCGAGCGCGGCCGCGAGAAATTGTCGGGAACCCGAGGCAGCGAACCCGGTCGTACCCCTCAGAACCCGCTGGGAGATCGCCGTGAACCGTGCCCTCATCTTGTCCGCCGTCGTCGCCACGAGCCTCATGTCCCCGTCGTTCAGTCCCCCGGCCGAAGCTGCTGGAGCGGGCCGGGTGCGCGTGGAGGTGCTGGTCGATGGCCGGCTGCAGCCCGAACTGAGCCACGGCGGCCGCCAGTACCTGCAAGCGCACAAGGGCAAGGAGTACAGCATCCGCCTGTCGAACGACAGCGCCGAGCGGGTGGCCGTGGCCCTGGCCGTCGACGGCCTCAACACGATCGACGGCAAGCGCTCGACCGCCAGCGAGGCCAGCAAGTGGGTCATCGGGCCCTGGGAGAGCATCAGCGTCGACGGCTGGCAGGTGAACTCCAACGAGGCCCGCCGCTTCGTGTTCACCAGCGAGGAGAAGAGCTACGGCGCCTGGCGCGGCGAGACCCGGAACCTCGGGGTCATCGACGCCGTCGTCTTCGGCGAGCGCACCCCCTGCTGCGTGGACCACTACTCCTACGACCTCGAGGACGACCGCGACTATGGCGGGCGCGCCGAGGAGGCTCGCGAGCGCCGGCGCCCGATGGGCGGGGCGGGCAAGTCCAGCGAACCCATGGCCGACGCGTCGTCGGCGCCCGCGACGCCCAGCGCCCGCAGCGGCGGCGACTCTGCCTACCGCCCGGCGCCGAAGCGCAAGAAGGCCGAAGACGAGCTGGCGGCGACGGGCTCGGGCCGCAAGACGCGCAACAGCGTGGAGTGGACCCAGTTCGACCTGGACCCGTCACCCCGGGGCACGGCGTCCCTGCGGTACGGCTTCCGCAGCGAGCTCATCGCGCTGGGCGTCATCGTCGAGCCCCCACCGCGGCGCGCCCTGGACCGCCGCCAGTCGGCGTCGGGCTTCGCGCCGGAGCCGCCCCCGCACTGCTGTCGCTGAGGGGAGGGCCGGGGGCCTTGCTGCAGCTCCGGCGGCGGTCCCCCGCCATTCGGGGCACGCGTCGCCCCCTGGCAGACGCTCCCGCCCGGTCTAGGATCGGGGCGATGGATGAGTCCGGCCCCAGCCTTGCGGACCACCCGGCCCTGGCCGGCGTCAGCCTTCAGGACCTCGGCAAGTCCGAGCTGTGGGCGCTGTTCGCCGCCCTGACCGACCCCGACGGCGTGCCCGCGGGCGTCGCCGACCCTGCCGCCCGCGAGCAGCTCCGCCGCTACAACGTTGGCGCCTGGGCCTACGACGCGGCCGAGTGCGCCAGCCGGCGGGTGCGGCTGGAAGAGGCCCTGGAGATCGTCACCATCCCCGGCGTGCACGAGATGCCCGAAGCCCCGCCGGACGGGGAGCCGTAGGCGGAGGGCCCCCCCAACCGGAGGGCGGACAGCGAGCCGCGGGTGGGCGCGCTACGGTCGCGCCATGACCTTGACCGTCCTGTTGGCCCACCAGGCCGTCGTGATCGCGCTGCTCATGGTGGCCGGTTGGCTCGTGACCATTCCCCTGAAGAACGTCGGCCTCATCGACGTGCTGTGGGCCCCCGGGTTTGCGGTCCTGGCGGGCGTGAGCCTGTACGTGGGCAACGGCTGGGCGCCCCGAAGCGCGCTGCTGCTGGTGCTGACGGGGCTGTGGGCGCTTCGCCTGGGCGGCTACCTGGGCTGGAGGAACATCGGCAAGCCCGAAGACCGCCGCTACGCCGAGTTTCGGCGCTACTTCGCGCCGGGGTACTGGTGGAAGTCGCTGTTTCAGGCGTTCGGGCTGCAGGGGACGCTGATGCTGGTGGTCGGTGCGCCCATCACCGCCGCCGCCCTGGCCCCGAGCCCCGCCGCCTGGACCCTGCTCGACGGCGCCGGAGTGCTGGTTTTCGCCGCGGGCTTCTTCTTCGAGGCCGTCGGCGACTGGCAGCTGGTGCGGTTCAAGGCGGACCCGGCGAGCGCCGGCCAGGTCCTGGAGCGGGGGCTCTGGCGCTACTCGCGCCACCCCAACTACTTCGGCAACTTCTTGATCTGGTGGGGCATCGGCCTCGTCGGCCTGTCCACGGGCGCGGCCGGCGCCGCCGCCCTGCTGGGCCCCGCGATCATGACGGGGCTCCTGCTGAAGGTGTCCGGCGTGGCGCTGCTGGAAAAGGACATCGGCGACCGACGTCCGGCCTACGCCGACTACATCGCCCGCACCAACGCCTTCTTCCCCGGCCCACCGCGGGGCTGAGTCGTCCCCGGACGCTGCCGTCGGGCCGGCCGACTCGGCCGGCTCCGCAGCAAGATCGCCTAGGGCATGAGCCCCGGGAGCTCTTCGGCGAGGTCGTTGCCGGCCGTGCGGCCGACCTTCACCCACTGCTTGCGGGTCCGCTCGGTGCGCGCGAAGTAGTCCCAGACCGGCTCGCCCGGCTTGCTGCGATCGGCGTTGAGCAGCCGCGCCACGTCGAGCGTCGCCAGCGGCCCCGAGGCCCCCACGAAGAAGACCGTGACGACCGGCTCCACGCCGGTGGGCGCATCGGCCTCGGTCAGGAACGAGCTGGCCTTGACCGTCGCGACCTTCTTGAGGAAGCCGTCCAGACCGGCGTCGACGTCGTCGGTGTTGTCCGGCGTCGACCAGAACGCGTTGTCCTTGTCGTGTGTGCCCTGGTGCCGAGCCTCCACGGACCCTCCCGCGGGGCTGGCGATCTTCGCCGCCTGGGCCTCGGTCATCTCGAAGCCCAACAGATCCCGGTCCATGAGCCGCGACTCGGCCCCGCGCAGGGGCCCGATGACCTTGCTGCTGACGAGGTAGACCTTGCTCGACGCCTTGTCCTGAACGTAGGTGTCGCTGCTGCCGTAGGCCTTCTCGCCCACCAGCAGCGTCAGCGTCTTGCTGGAGGCGGCGACCGCGATCTCCGCCTTCGGCTCGTCCAGGCCCATGGCCGCCAGGTCCTCCGGCGTCAGGTCCGCGAACTCGCGGAGCGCCGACAGGGGGGAGAACAGCTTCACCAGCTTGTTGGACTGATCATTGCCGGGGAACGACTTGAGCTCGGGCTCGCCGTACGTCGGCTCGGGCTTCGCCGCGGGCTCGCCCCCGGCGCTGTCGTCGTCGTCACCCGCGGGGGCCGGCGCGTCGATCTTCGCGCGCTTGCCCGCGGTGATCCACACCTCGACGTCGTCGCCCTTGCCGGCGATGGCCAGGTTCGCGACGGCCTTCTGGCCGTCCCAGGACACCGACGTCAGGCCCGCGCCCCCCGGCTCGAACACGACGACCGAGTCGTCGGAGCTCCCGCCGGCGTCGTCTTCGGACTTCCAGGTCGCAAAGGAAAGCACCAGGGCGACGGCCAGCAGCCCGGCGTAGACACCCGTCTCGAGCGGCTTCACGACTTCCTCCTTCGCATGGGACCCACAGCGAACCCGACGCCGAGCAGCGCCAGGGGCATGCCGCCGGTCATCAACCAGAACCACAGCCGGTCCTGCTCCGCGCTGTGCAGGATGGCGACGTCCTCGATCTCGGCGACCTCGCCGCCCAGGTTCACGTCGTCTTCGAGCCAGCGCAGCCCGTCCAGGAACCACTGCTGGTTGCCGGTGCTGTTCTTCAAGATGAAGTCCGCCAGGATGTCGGCGTCGGCGGCGACGATGGCGCGCCCGCCCTTGGCGGCTCCGGCTCCATCGGCCGGCGGCAGCGTCACCGCGGCCGTCAGCTGGTGCACGCCCTTCTTCTCGACTTCGTTGTCGAACGCCAGGTCTTCGTTCAGGTCCACGAACGTGCCCGACATGGAGCGCACCGTGAACTCGACGTCGACGCCGGCGGGGGCCGGCTCCAGCTTGCTCAGCGAGCCCGCCCGATCGACGGCCACGAACATGCGCGAGCTGTTCTTCGCCAGGTTCTTGCTCGAGTCGTGGCTGGTGAAGCGGTTCGTGCCCAGGAACGTGCGGTCCGCGGGGGTGCGCGTGCGGGTCAGGTACTTCGTCTCGTGGGCGAGGAGCCCGGGGTCGAAGGACACGCCCAGGTCGCCCAGGAGCGGCTCCAGGCCGAGCCCCGAGTCCGATTCGATGTCGGGGTCGATGAGGACCATCACGGCGCCGCCCGCGGCCAGGTACGTCTGGATGGACTCCTGCTCGGTGGGGAGCATCGGGCCCGTAGGCGCGGCGACGACGACCAGGGTCGCGTCTTCGGGCACCGCGTTGGACAGGCCCTCGTTGGCGCCGAGCTTCTTGACCTTGTAGTTGAGCTGCTTGAGCGACTCCTTGACGATCTTCAGCCCCACCTCGTCGCTGCGGGGCGACGTCGAGCGCTCGCCGTGCCCCGAGGTGAAGTAGGCCACGCGCTGCTCGCGGGCGACCTTGTTGAGCTTCTGCTGCACGTCGGAGTCGAGCTTCTTGAGCTTGCGGCGCGCCTTGTCGGGGTCCACGTCCAGGGCGACGGACTCGTGGGTGTCGCCGACGCTGAAGACGACCGTGCCGTTCTTGCGGGCGCGCATGGCCTTGGCCTCGCCGGGGCGGCGGTCCCGGTCGAGCACCTGCACCGTGAGCCGGTCGCCTGCGGACGCCAGCTCGTCAAAGTAGGGCTTCACCTGCTCCAGCACGTCGTTGGCCGGCGCGAAGAAGAGCGTGATGGTCACGTCCTTGCTGAGGTTGGCCGCCATCTGCAGCGTGGAGTCCGACGGGTCCAGGTCGCGGACCGTGCGCAGGTCGATGCGCTCCGACGTCTCGTTGCCGACGTAGTTGGCGAAGCCGGCGAAGCAAAGCACCAGCGCGATGGCGAGGCCGCCGCGCCCGGACTCGGCCACCCGCCGGGCCTCCAGAAACTCGGTGCCGGCCATCGACTGGAGGCTGAGCTCCATCATCAGCGCGGGCAGCGCGCCGCCGAAGCAGAGCAACAGCCCCGCCACCTGGGCGTACACCGCGGCGTCGCCTTCGAGCCCGAGGGGAGAGCCTTCGGCCTGGGCGAAGTACGCGACCACCCCCAGCAGGACCGCGGCGTAGGCCGGGATCAGCTTGCCGAGCACGGCCTTGCGCTCGCCGTCGGCGCCGAGCCAGGCCTTGACCCGCCAGCCCAGCGCGAACGCGAGGTCCGCCAGAGCGAGGGCGGCGAAGATGGGCCGAAGCGTGGAGCCGGGGCCCAGCACGCGCTCGGAGATCAGCAGCAGCAAGAAGCCGCCGCCGAGGGACATCAAGGACAGGTTGCGGCCCATGTCAGCGCCACCTCCGCGCGCCCAGGACAACCCGGGCGGCCACCAGGAACGACATCGTCAACGTGGCGAAATAGACCAGCGAACGCGTGTGGATGACGCCCTTGCTGAACGGGGTGAAGTGCTTGTCGTACATGGCCATGTAGGCCAGGAGCCCGTCGAACGGCGCGTCGGCGACCTTCGCCGCCCACCAGGTCAGCAGCAGAACCACCACGACGATGGCCGCGAACATCCCCGCGACGAGCTGGTGCTTCGTGAGCGCGGACGTGAACGTCCCGATGGCGGTCACGGAGGCCGCGAGCAGCACGAGCCCCACGTACCCGGCCATCACGTGCCCCGGATGCACCGAGCCGTTCACCGCGATCATCGCCGGCTGATAGGCCGTCAGGGCGATGGCGATGCACAGGAACAGGAACGCCGACAGCCACTTGCCCAGCACGATGTGCCACTCGTTGATGGGCGCCGTGTAGAGCAGCACGAGCGTGCCGTCCTTCTGCTCCGATGACAGCAGCCGCATCGACAGCAGCACGCCGGCCACCATCGTCACGCCCGAGCTGAAGTAGAAGAAGCTGCGCAGGACCTCGGAGCTGAGGTGCTCCCCCGAGCCCATGGCGTAGGCCTGGAACAGCAGGCCGTCGATGAAGAGCAAGCCGGCCAGGACGCCCCAGCCCATGAAGCTCTTCAGGTAGGCCGTCAGCTCTCGGCTGGCGACGAGCCAGATGGCGCTCACGACGCACCTCCCGTGCCCAGAAGGTCCAAGAACATGTTCTCCAACGGATTCTCCGTGGGCTCCAGGCGCCGCAGCGCGCAGCCCGCACCGACCAGGGCGGCGGCCACCGTGTCGGGGTGGTCGCCCGTGAGCGTCAGCTCGAATCGAGCCCCGGCGATGGCCGCCTTCGGGCCCCGCACGTCCTCGACCACGTCGAGTCCGGCGAGGGTCTGCAGCGCGTCGGCGCCGTCGCCCGCGACGGTCACGGCCCACTCGGTCCCCGTCGACGCACGACCCAGCAGCTCGCCTTCGGTGCCCTGGGCGATGAGCTCGCCGTCGCCCAGCATCAGGAGCTGGTCGCAGGTCTCTTCGACCTCCGACAGGATGTGGCTGCTGATGAGGATGGTGTGCTTGCCGCCCAGGGCCCGCACCAGCTTGCGCATCTCCACGATCTGCACGGGGTCGAGGCCCGAGATGGGCTCGTCGAGGATGACCAGCTTGGGGTCGTGGATGATCGCCTGGGCGATGCCCACGCGCTTGCGGTAGCCCAGGCTCAGCGTGCCGATGACCTGGTTGAGCTTGTCGGCCAGGGCCGTCAGGTCGGCGACCTCGGTCACCCGCGCCGCCACCGCCGCGGTGCTCATGCCCCGCAGCTTGCCGAGCCAGGTCAGGTAGCCCGACACCGTCATCTCGTCGTACAGCGGCGGGTCCTCGGGCAGGTACCCGATGGACGCGCGCAGAGCCTCGGGCGAGGCGAGCAGGTCCACCCCGTCCACCTTGACCGTCCCGGCCGTCGGCAGCAGGAAGCCCGCCAACACCTTGAGCGCCGTGGACTTTCCGGCGCCGTTCAGTCCGAGGAATCCGGCGATCTGACCCTGCTCGATCCGAAAGCTCAGATCGTGGATGGCGCGGGTCTCGCCGTAGTACTTCGTGAGGCCTTGCACTTCGATCACAGGCGCTCCAGGCGGCTGGGTTTCGCGGCCCTGAACACGGGGGACGCGGGAAGATTCCAGAGGTCTTTAACGGATCTGCGCTTCGCTCTTCAAGGGGCGTGCCGCGGCGAGGGGCCGGGTCTAGTCGACGGGCGGGTCACCAAACGTCCCGCCCAGCACGCCGGCGATGCCCCGCAGGCGTTCGCCGAAGCCGGCGACGTCCTCGAAGCGCAGCGCCTGCTGCCCGTCGGACAGCGCCTGCTCGGGCTCGGGGTGCACCTCGACGATGATGCCGTCGGCGCCCGCCGCGAGCCCGGCGCGGGCCAGGGGCTCCACCAGGGACCGCTTCCCGGCCGGGTGGCTGGGGTCGACGATGACCGGCAGGTGGGTGCGCTCCTTGAGCGCGGCGACGGCGGCCACATCAAGGGTGAAGCGCGCGTGAGTGCCGAAGGTGCGGATGCCGCGCTCGCACAGGATCACGTGGGGGTTGCCGCCGGCCAGGATGTACTCGGCGGCGTTCAGGAATTCGTCCAGCGTCGCCGCGAGGCCGCGCTTGAGCAGCACGGGCTTGCGGGACTCGCCCACCCGGCGCAGCAGACCGTAGTTCTGCATGTTCCGCGCGCCGATCTGGAGCACGTCGGCGTACTCCTCGGCGGCGTCCACGTGGGCCAGCTCCATCGTCTCGGTCACGATGGGCATCGACACCTCGTCGCCCACTTCGCGCATCCACTTGAGCGCCTCGACGCCGTGGCCGTGGAACGCGTAGGGGGAGGTCCGGGGCTTGAAGGCGCCGCCGCGCAGGGCCTGGACGCCGGCCCGCTTGAGGTGCAGGGCGGTGCGGAGCAGGCGCTCGGGGGTGTCGACGGAGCAGGGGCCGGCGACGTACCAGCCGTTGATGGAGCCCACCTTCGCGGTGCCCACGTCAACCACGCTGGACACGCCCTCGGTGCCTTCGAGCGTCGCGAGGCGGTACGGCTTGGTCACCTTGATGACGCGCAGGACGCCGGGAAGCTCGGCGATGGTGGGGATGTAGGCCTCGCCGGTGTTGCCCGTGACGGCGACCGCAGTGCGGCGCGCGCCGGGGACCATGCCGGGGGTCAGGCCGACCTTGCGCACCCGGTCGCAGATGGCTTCGATCTGGGCGTCGGTGGCACTGTTCTTCAGCAAAATCAGCATGTCGCGTCCCCAAGGCGGCTCCAGCGAGCCGCGCGGACGGTAGGGGCGGGCCCAGGTGGTGTCAATCGAGGCCGCGGACGCCTCGGACGCCCCCGCAACGGCCCGCGCCCGCTTGCTTGTGCGGGCCTCCGCCCCCCCGTAACCTCCGGCCCGTGCACCCCCCCCTCATCCTCGTCACGAACGACGACGGCTACCGCGCCGACGGCATCGCAGCCTTGGCCGAGTCGGTCGATGATCTGGGCGAAGTCTGGGTCGTCGCGCCCCACGACCAGCAGTCGGCCATGTCCCACGCGCTCACCCTGGGCGCGCCGCTGCGGGTCCACGACCACGGGGATCGCTGGTTCAGCGTGACCGGGACGCCGACGGACAGCGTGTTCCTCGCGATCCTGCACCAGCTGCCCCGCAAGCCCGCCGTGGTGCTCTCGGGCATCAACCACGGGCCGAACCTGGCCGACGACGTCAGCTACAGCGGCACCGTGTCCGCCGCCCTGGAAGGCGCGATCATGGGCATCCCCGGGCTGGCGTTCAGCCACGTCGGCCTGGGCGCCCGGGACTGGCGTGATGGTCAGGCCATCGCCCACGAGCTCACGCGCGTCGTTCTGGATCGTGGCCTCCCCAAGCGCCACTACCTGTCGGTCAACTTCCCCGACGTGCCCGCGGGCCAGTGCAAGGGGCTGCGCGTGGCGCCCCTCGGCCACCGCCGCTACGACGACCAGATCGTCGTGGCCGAGGACCCCCGCGGCCAGCCGTACTTCTGGATCGGCGGCTCCCAGGCCGAGCACACCGACATCCCCGGTTCGGACTGCAACCTCGTCGACGAGGGCTGGGCCACCGTCACCGCCCTGCACGCAGACCCGACCTCCGTCGAAGGCAACGACCTGCTCCGCGCGTGGGGGATCGAGAACCCGTGAGCCGGTACGCCCAGGCCCGCCGCAAGATGATCAGCGATCAGCTGCGCATGGTGGACTCGCCGGCGGTGGTCGCGGCCATGGCGGAGATCCCGCGGGAGCTGTTCGTGCCCCCGGTGCTCCAGGGACGCGCCTACACCGACGCGCCGCTGCCCATCGCCTGCCGGCAGACCATCAGCCAGCCCTGGATCGTCGCCCGCATGACCCAGCTGCTGGAGCTGACCGGGGCCGAGACGGTCCTCGAGATCGGCACGGGCTCAGGCTACCAGGCTGCCATCCTGGGCAAGCTCGCGCGGCGCGTGATCACCGTCGAACGCCACGGCGAGCTCGCCCGCACGGCCCGGCAGCGACTGGAACAGCTCCGCTTGCGGAACGTCACGGTCCTGCAGGGCGACGGCAGCATGGGCCGCAGCGAGCTGGCGCCCTACGACCGAATCCTCGTGACCTGCGGCGCCCCGGCCGTGCCCCAGCCCCTCGTCGATCAGCTCGCGGTGGGCGGCATCCTGGTGGTGCCCGTGGGCGACGAGGGACGCCAGATCCTGACCCGCGTCGTCCGCACCGAGGACGGCACCAACACCGAGACCTTCGAGCCTTGCCAGTTCGTGCCCCTGGTCGGCCGCTTTGGCTGGAAGTCCTGACGCCCCCGGAGCCCTCATGTCCATCGACACCATCACCCGCCTCATCCGCGACGTGCCCGACTTCCCCAAGCCGGGGATCCTGTTCAAGGACATCACGCCCGTGCTGCAGGACGCCGCGGGCCTCAAGGCGTCCGTCGACGTCTTCGTGGACCGGTGGCGCGACCAGAACATCGACGTTGTCGTGGGCATCGAGAGCCGCGGGTTCGTGTTCGGCGCGCCGGTCGCCTACCAGCTGGGCGTCGGCATGAGCGTGGTGCGCAAGGCGGGCAAGCTTCCGTACACGACGATCTCGCGCAGCTACGACCTGGAGTACGGCTCGGCGACCCTCGAAGCCCACATCGACTCGGTGAAGCCGGGCGCGCGGGTGGTCATCCTCGACGACCTGCTGGCGACCGGCGGCACCATGAAGGCCGCCTGCGAGCTCCTGCACGAGCTGGACGCCGAGATCGTGGAGGTCGGCTGCCTGGTGGAGCTGGGCTTCCTGCCCGGGCGGCAGGTCCTCGAAGCTGCCGGCATCAAGACCTGGTGCCCGATCACGTTCTAGGACCGCGACCGAGCCAGCCCCGCCTCACCGCACCGGCTGCAAGCAGACCGCCAGCCCCGTGATGTGCACCGAGTTCGGGTTGCCCGTGTCGCACAGGCTGTTGGGGTCGCTGGTGTCTTCGAAGGACTCGCAGTAGCCCTGGCGCTGCAGCGCGCAGAAGTGGTGGACCTCCACCCGGTTCGGGCCTTCCACCAGCAAGAAGGTGCCCAGGTACTGGGTCGTGTCCGGGGGGAGGGGACCGTCGTTGTCGGCGTCGTCGGTCAGCCAGTCCTGGCCGCAGTTGGCGACGGCCGGCGTGCCGTCCAGGTTCAAGTCGTTGGGCACGCGCAGGAACGCCGACTCGTTGCGCTGCGACCCGCCGGACTCGGCGATGGCGAGGTCGTAGACGTGGAACCAACCCGTCAGGGGCGCGTCCAGGATCGCCTCGGCGGGAGCCGGGTCCCACGACAGCTGCGCGACTTCGCCCGGCTCCCACGCCGCCAGGACCCCGTCTTCGCACTCGGCGTCGCCCAGGGGCTCACCGGGCTCGTCGGGCGTGCGGCCGTCGTCGGGCGGGTCGGTCGAGTCGTCGCCCGGGTCGGGGGTCTCGTCCCAGGAGTCGTCGTCGTCGGCCCCCGCGTCGGTGGCGTCGTCGTCGTCCGCGTCGAGTCCGGGGTCGTAGAGCAACTCGTTGACGGGGGAGAGGTGCTGATCGCTGCAGCCGAGCAGCAGAACAGCCAGCAAGAGGGGGTTCGGCTTCATGAGGTCCTCCGCCCCCGCAACGGAGCAAGAGCCGTGCCCGAATGCCGCAGCGAGGCGGAACAAGGGCTTCGGAGGCTGCGGAGGAATTCGACTGGTCGCCAGGGTGACCACCGGCGGCCCTCTCCCCGGCCTGGGCTGGTCGCCGCAGTGACCAGGTCCGGCCGTGGCTTCGCGCCGTCGGCCCCCGATAGGATGGCGCCGTGGACCTCGCCGCCCTGCAGCACCTGACCGACGACATCTCGCCGGCCCTGTACGGGTTCGGCATCGCCGCCATCGTGGCCGAGACCCTGTTCCTGAAGCTCACCCGCCGCCCCCGGGACGTCGCGTCGCGCCGCCTGGGCGTGCTGTGCGGGCTGCTGGGCTTCGGGGTGGAGGCCGTCGTGCACGCGACCTTTGCGCTGGTCGCGCTGGCCTGGGTCTACGAGCACCGACTTTTCGACCTGGGGCTGGGGCCCAGCACCTGGCTGCTCTGCTTCGCCGTCAACGACCTCATGTTCTACGTGAGCCATCGCGCGCAGCACGAGCACCGGCTGCTGTGGGCCGTGCACGTGGTGCACCACTCCGCCAAGCACTACGACCTGACCACGGGGGTGCGGGGGTCGGCCTTCGGCGTGTTCGCGACGCTGCCGTTCTATCTGTGGATCCCCCTGCTGGGCATCCACCCGCTCGTCTTCCTGCTGGTCGACAAGGGCTTCAAGTTCTACGGGCTCGCCTACCACACCGAGGCGATCCGGCGGATGGGGCCCTTGGAGGCGCTGCTCGTGACGCCCTCGTCCCACCGGGTGCACCACGCGACGAACCCCCAGTACATCGACCGCAACTACGGCGGCTTCTTCATCGTCTTCGACCGCCTCTTCGGGACGTTCGTGCCCGAGCAGGAGCCGTGCGTGTACGGGCTGAAGAAGGACTGGGACGGCCGGAAGCTGATCGACGCGCAGCTGCACGAGCTGCGGGACCTGTGGGCCGATGTGCGCGGCGCCGGCAGCGTGGCCGAGGCGCTCGCGTTCCTGTGGAAGCCGCCGGGGTGGCGGCCGACGGGGCAGGGGATCGGCTAGCCGATCCCCTGCGCCCGATCTACTCGGCGGCCGGGGCCTCTTCGCCTTCGACGGCGGCTTCGGCAGCGGCGTTCGCGGCGGCTTCGGCGGCGGCGGCTTCGGCGGCGACGCGCTCCTGGGCCGCCTGCTCGACCTGAGGCTTGAGCAGCGCCAGACCCTTTTCGTAGTCCCGGCCCAGCTGCGTCTCGAAGTCCATGACGCCGAGCACCATCATGACCTTGAGCATCATGTTCGTGTCCGTGTCGAAGCCCCAGGTGACCTTGGTGCCTTCGCCGTCGGCCGCCCACTTGATGGCGGCGACCGCGTGCGACTCGAACGGCGCGATGAAGTCGAGGTCCATCACGCAGCTGCCCTCGGACGCTGCGGTGATGGTCATCTTGCCTTCGCCGACCTCGTCGTTGCCGGTCCAGTGGTACCAGGCGCCGACGCCGCTGGTGCTGTCGGAGTAGGCCCGAACCAGGTTCGGATCCTTCTCGTCCCAGGGGCTCCACTTGTTGACGCCGACCAGGTCGTGACCGAAGGCGACCATGTCGCCCGGCTGGGCGGCGACCGAGATGCTGCGCTCCAGGTGCACGGAGTCCGGCTGGCCCGACGCGGCGGCGAAGACGCCGCCGATGCCGAGCACGAGGACGCCAACGACGCCCAGGATGATCTTCTTGATGTGTGTCTCCTCGCCCAATCCCACGGGCGCGGCGACCTTAACCCGAGCGGCTACTTGTAGAACACCAGGTACGAGCTCATCCAGATGCTGCCGCCGTTGTTCGGCTCGTTGCCGTCGATGGTGGAGCGGTAGGTGATCGTGTTGGTGCCGGCGGTCAGGTCGTCGGTGAGGTCCGCGCGATACGGCGGCACGTCGAGCCCAGGGCACCAGCCTCCGCGGCCCAGGTACCAGGTGCCGAACTGGTTGGGCACGGTCCCGTCGTCGATCTGCTTGTAGCAACCGAGGTAGTCGTCGGCCTCGTCGTAGGCCTGCACCTGCTCGACGCCACCGTTGAGGCCGAAGTGGTGGTAGTGGGGGCAGAACTCGGCGCAGTTGCGGCCGCTGCCGAAGCCGTGGCCGGTGATGAACGCGACGACCTCGACCCTCGTGGTGCCCTCGGGCGCCTCGAACTCGATGGGCTCGTGGGCGTCGTTGTAGCCGGCACCGTAGCCGCCGCCGCCCCACAGAGGCAGGTAGGCGAAGGGCTTGCTCTCTTTGCCGCGGTTGCTGAACCGGAGGCTGCCGAACAGCTGGTAGCCGTACTGGGTGTTGAAGCGGAACCGCGCGGGCCCGCCGCCCTGCAGCATCGCCAGGCTGGGCGTGATGTCCGTCAGCCAGCGGCCTTCGCGGTGGTAGGCCGTGATCCAGCGGGCGATCTCGGGGCCGCACTCGCACGCGCACTCGCTCCACTGGGAGCCCACGACCTCGCCGTCGTCGTCCGTGACGGCCTGACACGTGCGCAGCCGCTCGGCGTCGCCGCCGTAGGGGCTGGTGCAGGGGCAGGCAGCGGTGTCGGCGGCCGTGATCTCGTTGCCGTCGACGTCGGTTTCCCGCGGCTGGCACTCGCCGGGCGGCGGGTCGTCGGCCAGGGGCGCCTCGCAGATGGCCAGGTGGGCCTTGTAGTCCCACTCGAAGCAGTTGGCGTCGACGTCGTCCACGCAGCCCATCTCGAGATCGATCTCCAGCGTGTCGTAGGTCGCCATGGTCTCGGCCGACGGCAGGTCCACGATCGCGGTCGCCGAGCCCCACGGCTTGGGGAAGTCATCCCAGAGCACCAGGGTCTCGTCGGCCGGCGTCTCGTGAAGGAACGTCTCGCGGTTGAACTCGTAGTCGTAGTACTTCGGCAGCGACGCGAGGAACCAGGGCTCCCGAGGGGCCGAGCCATCGGACGTGACGAAGCGCATCAGCCCCAGCTCCCGGATGCGCTGAAACCGATCGATGGCGAAGCCCGACGGAGACCAGGAGCCCGTCGACTGGCTCGCGAAGCTGTCCAGCACCGACTCGACCACCCCGCCGACGTCGTCGAGCTTGCTGTCGACCACGTGGAGGTGGGCGGTCCAGTGGGCGGCGGCATCGTCGTCGAGCTGCGCGATCTCGGCGTCCAGGTCGGCGCGGATGGCGTCGACGTCGGCGGCCCAGTCCGTGCGGTTGGAGACGAAGAAGTAGTGGACGGTGTCCGGGGACTCCTCGATGAGCTTGCCGAAGTCGCCCTCCCACAGCTGACTCGTGCTGGTGCGCTTCTGCACGAAGACGTACGACTCCTCGCCGTTCCACTGCCGGCGGAAGTTGAACTCCTCTTCGCCCCGCAGCGGGAGGATGAAGTGGCCCAGGGTCTCGCCCACCAGGGTGCCCCAGGGCCCTTCGTTCCAGGGGTTGATGGGCTCGGGGGCCGGTTGGGGCGTGGGGTCGGCCGGCGGCTCCTCGGGGGGAGCGGGGCAAGCGGCGAGCAAGGCGAGCAGGGGCAGCAGACGCTTCACGGGCACCTCCGCGGGCAACCTAGCGCAGCCACGCAACTTCGGCCCGGCCTCGCGCGCGAGCACCCCAGCGCGCTCCCGCGGGCTCCCGCGGGGGCGTCGGATCCTTGGGTTGCCGGGCTGGCGGCCGATCGCTACGTTCCGCGCTCCTTCCAGCCTGGAGCCCTCGTCATGCCTGACGCCGTCATCGTCTCCGCCGTCCGCACACCCATCGGGTCCTTCGGCGGCGCCCTGTCGTCCATCACCGGCCCGAAGCTCGGCGCCGTGGCCATCTCCGGCGCGCTGAAGGCCGCGGGTCTGTCCGGCGACCAGGTCGACGAAGTCATCATGGGCTGTGTGCTCCCCGCCGGCGTTGGCCAGGCTCCCGCGCGTCAGGCCGCCCTGTTCGGTGGGGTGCCCAACGGCGTGCCCTGCCTGACCATCAACAAGGTCTGCGGCTCGGGCCTCAAGGCCGTGATGCTGGCCGCTCAGGCCATCCGCTGCGGCGACGCGGACGTCGTCATCGCCGGCGGCATGGAGTCCATGTCCAACGCGCCGTACCTGCTGCCGAAGGCGCGCACGGGCTACCGCATGGGCCACGGCGAGCTCGTCGACTCGATGATCAAGGACGGCCTCTGGGACGTCTACAACGACTACCACATGGGCGTTGCCGGCGAGCTCTGCGCGACGGAGTGCGAGGTCCCCCGAGACCGCCAGGACGCGTTCGCCGTCGAGTCCTACCGCCGCGCGGCCGAGGCCCAGGCGGCCGGCGCCTTTGCGGCCGAGATCGTCGGCGTCGAGATCCCCCAGCGCAAGGGCGACCCGGTCCTCGTCGACACCGACGAGGAGCCCGGCCGCGGGCGCCCCGACAAGATCCCGGCCCTGCGCTCGGTGTTCAAGAAGGACGGCACCATCACGGCGGCCAACGCCAGCTCGCTGAACGACGGCGCGGCGGCGGTGGTCGTGATGTCCGACGCGAAGGCGGCCGAGCTCGGCCTCACGCCCCTGGCGAAGATCAGCGGCTACGGCCAGCACGCCCAGGCGCCCGAGTGGTTCACCACCGCGCCGGCCTACGCCATCCACAAGACGCTGGAGAAGGCAGGCCTCGCGGTCGCGGACATCGACCTGTGGGAGGTCAACGAGGCCTTCTCCGTCGTGTCCCTCGCCGTCGAAGACAAGGTCGAATACGACCCCAGCAAGGTCAACGTCCGCGGCGGCGCCGTGGCCCTGGGCCACCCCATCGGCGCTTCGGGTTGCCGGATCCTCGTCACGCTGCTGCACACGATGAAGGACCACGCTGCGAAGCGCGGTTGCGCGTCCTTGTGCATCGGCGGTGGCGAGGCCGTCGCGCTCATCGTCGAGAACCCCTCGGCCTGACCCCAGGCCCGAACCCCCGGGCCCCCGCGGGGGCCCCGCCCCGGAGCTCCCCATGACTGAAGGCATTCAGACCGTTGGCGTCGTCGGCGCCGGCCAGATGGGCGGCGGAATCGCCCACGTGTGCGCCGTTGCTGGCTACTCCGTCCTCATGAGCGACATCGACCTCGCCGCCGCCGAAGCCGGCAAGGCCGCCATCGCCAAGCGCATCGCCCGCGGGGTGGCCAAGGGCCGCATGGAGCAGGCCGACGCCGACGCCGCGTTGGCCCGCATCACGCCCGTCGCGGACCTGACCGCGTTCTCCACCGTGGACATCGCCATCGAGGCGGTCAGCGAGAACCTCGCGTTGAAGCAGGCCATCTTCCGCCAGCTCGACGAGGTCGTGCCCGCCGGCAAGATCCTGGCGTCCAACACGTCGTCCATCTCGATCACCACGCTCGCCGCCGGCACCTCGCGCCCCGAGCAGTTCATCGGGATGCACTTCATGAACCCCGTGCCGGTCATGAAGCTGGTCGAGGTCATCTCGGGCCTGCGCACGTCGCCCGAGACGCTGGCCGCCACCGTCGGCCTGGCCGAGGCCGTCGGCAAGACCTGCGTCGAGGCCCAGGACTTCCCGGGCTTCGCGGTCAACCGCATCCTCATGCCGATGATCAACGAGGCCTTCTACACGCTGTACGAAGGCATCGCGTCGGCCGAGGGCATCGACGCCGCCATGAAGCTGGGCACCAACCAGCCCATGGGCCCGCTGACGCTGGCCGACTTCATTGGCCTGGACACCTGCCTGGCCATCATGGAAGTCCTCCACGACGGCCTCGGGGACACGAAGTACCGCCCCTGTCCGCTGCTCCGCAACTACGTGGCCGCTGGGCTGCTCGGCCGCAAGGCCGGGCGCGGCGTCTACGACTACAGCAAGGCCTGAGTCATGTCTGACCTCGTCACCCTGAAGCCGGTCTCCGAGACCACCGCGGTCATCACCATCGACCGCCCCAAGGCGCTCAACGCCATCAACATGGGTGTGCTGACGGGCTTGCACGAGGCCATCGCGCAGGCGCGCGAAAACGGCGTGCGGCAGCTGGTCGTGACGGGCGCGGGCGAGAAGGCGTTCGTCGCCGGCGCCGACATCGCGGAGATGCAGCACCTGAACAAGGACGAGGCGCGCCAGTTCGCTCGGCTCGGTCAGCGGGTGTTTCACGACCTGACGCTGTACCCCGGAGTGACCATCGCGGCCGTCGGCGGCTACGCGCTGGGCGGCGGGATGGAGCTGGCGATGGCCTGCGACCTGATCCTCGCCGGCCCCAAGGCGCGCTTCGGTCAGCCCGAGGTCGCGCTGGGCGTGATCCCCGGCTTCGGCGGCACCCAGCGCCTGGTTCGGCTCGTGGGCGCCCACCGGGCCCGCGAACTCATCCTCACCGGCCGCCACGTGAAGGCGCCCGAGGCCGTCACCCTCGGCATCGCCTTGAGCGTGGTCGACGAGGGAACCGTGCTCGACGCGGCCGTGGCCATGGCTGAGGACATCGGCCGCCAGGGCCCCCTGGCCGTTCGCTGGGCCAAGCGCGCGTGCGCCCTGGCCGAGGAGCTGGACCTGGAGGTCGGGCTTCAGGAAGAGGCGGAGCTCTTCAGCCGCTGCTTCGACACGGCGGACCAGCGCGAGGGAATGCTCGCGTTCCTGGAGAAGCGGAGCGCGACCTTCACCGGGGCGTGAGCCGCGGGCGGCGCCCCGGCTAGTTGCGGGGGACGGCCTGGTCGTCGAGCAGGGGCTCCAGCTTGCCGGCGCGATCGAGGGCGTAGAGCTCGTCGCAGCCCCCCACGTGGACGGGCCCGACGAAGATCTGCGGCACGGTTCGCATGCCGCCGGCCAGTCGGATCAACTCGCTGCGTGAGCTGAAGTCGCCGTCGAGGTTGATCTCGACGATCTCGACGCCCTTGCGGCTGAGCAGCGACTTCGCCCGCACGCAGTACGGGCAGAAGGTGGTGACGTAGAGCGTGACCTGATTGTCCTGGGGCAGCTGCATTCGGGTCTCCGGTCGGGGGCCAGACCGTAAGCCCCCTCGGGCGGCGGCGTCCACCTCGCCGATCCGGCGGCGCCTCCGACTCAGCTGGGCTTGCCCTTGCCTGCGGCCTCACCGACGAGGTCGATCAACTCCCACGTGCGGGTCTCGCGGCCGGACAGCGGTTCGTCGTCGGCGATGAGGGGCGCCAGCGCGGGGCTCGGAGCGCTTGATTCGCCGGCGGCGGCTCCGGCGGCGTCCAGCAACGCCCACGTCTGGGTGTTTCCCGACAGCGGGGCCCCGTCGTGGCGCGGCGGGGCGGGGAGGTCGAGGTCGACGGGGGGCATGGCGCCGGTCGCGGCGCTCAACGACCCTGGCGGGGACGAAGCCAGCCAGGCGACCTCGCCGCCGTCGAGCTGGGCGGGCCCCAGGATCCGCACGGGGGTGCCCTCACCGACGCGGAGTTGGCCTTCGGGGGCGCCCCGGAACGCCGCCGCGGCCGCCGCCGGCCAGTCTCCGCCCGTGCCCAGCAACCGCTGGGCCGCCTCGGTCGCCGCCAGCGGCGTGGTGAAGCAGTCCTGCACTCCGGGGTCGCTCAGGGGCACCCCGCCCCGCAGCAAGCGCAAGACCGGGCGCGTCAATCCACGCGCATCGACGAGATCCCAGCGGGCCATTCGGACGTCCATCGGCTGCCTCCGCGTCGAGGATAGCGGCGGGCCGGCGCCTTGCCTGTGGCCTGAAAGGGCGGCGCGGGGCGGGTCTTTTGGGTCCCCCAAGGGCCGCGGGCGCGGCCGGAGGTTCCGGTCGCGCCCGCGGGGATGGGTGCCACTCCCCAGCAGCAGGGAAGGGGCCTAGTGGTCCAGCACAGGGGTTGTGGTGAGTCCTTGCGCGCCCTGCCCGCCGCTGGCTGCGTTGGTCGTCGGCCGCGGGGGAA
>Ga0055584_100000121_pt1 | contig 73195 bp, 42 predicted proteins | sample OSDHelmetaG_FD_58716 | JGI IMG/M metagenome (GOLD analysis project Ga0055584, IMG submission 58716) | Pelagic marine sediment microbial communities from the LTER site Helgoland, North Sea, for post-phytoplankton bloom and carbon turnover... | ecosystem: Environmental > Aquatic > Marine >... | reverse complement strand
TCTGATTCGTTGCCGCCATCTGATTCGTTGCCGCCATCTGAATCGAGACGCTCCTCTTCTGCTTCAATCTCCAGATTAAATTCTGTCAGCATCTCGGTTCGCTGGTTCTCTTCGATTGGCGCATTGTCTTCCTTTTTGGGGTCACCAGAGAGTTCGACTTCAAACTTCACTGACGCCAGTGACAATTCATCTCCCGGCAATAATGCACCGCGTGTAATTTTCTGGCCGTTCACGCGTGTCCCATTCGTACTACAGAGATCGCGAACAAAAAGCAGTCCATCCGTTTTGATGATCACACAATGAATCTTGGAAATGCTGTTTTTATCGATCTGAATATCACATAAGTCAGACTTGCGACCCACCAGAATCACATCCTTTTTCAAGAGAATGGGTTCCCCTCCATTAACAGGAATCAATCGTGCGATCATAAGTGCAGCCTGCAATTAAGACAGATAAACAGGAACGTGAGTCTTCAAACGAAATTTATTATGATTTTGAGAGATGTGAGAAATCAATTGGGAACTGAGCCTTTTCCGTATGTTATCACAGCCTGAGGTGATTTCCATGCAAATTCATTCAGATCACTACAAAGTGACGCCAGGAGAGCGATTTCATTTACTTTTATGCCGGATTTCTCTGAATTTGTATGCGGTTCAGCACGATTAGGGCCAGTCTCTTGACGGTGAGACTAAGCAATGGTAGTGTCCCTAGTTAAACAGGCTGCAAACCAATGGCTTAACGTACAGGGTTTCATCCATAATCAACCAGATTGATCAGCCTGGATCAAATTCTGTAATAAACGAAGTCAAATTGGATCAACGGGATATCAACCGCCAGATACGAATCTGTCTTTTAACCAAAGACAAACAGCAATTGGTGAATTTCTTCTCCAACTGCAGCGAGTTCCGGAATTGAGCATGAGATGGGCTTGTATCTCAGCCCCTCATCTAACAAAAGGAAGCAATCCGCTTCTTAACAACAAATATGTACTGATTCGCTTCCGGTTTCTTTGCGTGAAGAAACCGAAGCCCCAGTCGATTAACATTATGAGGAAATAAGTATGTCAGGTAACAAGTATGTATACTTCTTCGGTGCTGGAAAATCAGATGGCGACGCCACGATGCGCAATACACTGGGAGGTAAAGGAGCAAACCTGGCAGAAATGATCAACATCGGACTGCCTGTTCCCGCTGGTTTTACTCTGAACACTGAAGTTTGTAACTACTACAGTGACAACAACAGTCAATATCCTGAGGGAGTCGAAGCGCAGGTCGAAGAAGCACTCGCCAAAGTTGAAGAGGCCATGGGCGCGAAATTTGGTTGCGACACCAACCCTCTCCTGGTTTCCTGCCGCTCCGGTGCCCGTGAATCTATGCCCGGGATGATGGATACCGTTTTGAACATCGGCCTGAATGATGTCACAGTGGAAGCACTGGCAAAACAATCAGGCAACGAAGCCTTTGCCTGGGACAGTTATCGTCGCTTCGTCCAAATGTATGGCGATGTCGTACTGGGTATGAAAGGATCAGACAACGATCCCTTTGAACATGCTCTCGAAGCAAAACGGGAAGCAGCCGGTGCAAAATTCGATTCTGATTTGAGTGCAACACAGCTGAAAGAATTAGTAGCTGAGTTCAAAGCCCTTATCAAAGCAGAAACCGGTAAAGAATTCCCCACGGATCCCAAAGAACAAATCTGGGGTGCCATCGGTGCCGTCTTCAGTAGTTGGACAAATGACCGAGCCTACGTTTATCGTCGCGACTACGGAATTCCTCATAGTTGGGGAACAGCCTGTAATGTACAGGCAATGGTCTACGGCAACCTCGGTGACGACTGTGCAACAGGCGTTGGTCTGACTCGAAACTGCTCCACCGGGGAACCTGGCTTCTGCGGCGACTATCTGATCAACGCTCAGGGAGAAGATGTTGTCGCCGGAATTCGAACACCCAAACAGATTGAAGAGACATTGGGCACCGATCTGCCTGAAGGTCACAAGCAGCTCGTCGAAATCGGCCAGACTCTGGAACAACATTACAAAGACGTTCAGGATATCGAATTCACAATCCAACGTGGTAAAGTCTGGATGCTGCAAACTCGAAATGCAAAACGTACCGGTTTTGCAGCCGTCCGAATTGCCGTTGATATGGTCAACGAAGGCTTGGTCACAAAAGCAGAAGCGATTACAAAACGCCGTATTCCTGCAGACGATTTGAATCAGCTGTTACAGCCAATTTTTGATCCAGCAGAAAAACAAAAAGCGGCCAAAGAAGGCAATCTGCTGACAACAGGCATCAATGCTGGCCCGGGTGCAGCTTGTGGACATATCTGTTTCAGTGCTGAAGAAGCAGAAGCGATTTACAACCGTGATAATAATGCAGAACTGGTTCTGGTTCGTCGTGAAACCAGCCCGGAAGACTTACGCGGAATGCGTGCCTCTAAGGGAATTTTGACTGCCCTGGGTGGCGCCAGTTCTCATGCAGCTCTTGTGAGCCGCCAGATGGGAAAAGCCTGTATTGTCGGTGCTTCTGAACTACAAATCGATTCTACAGCAGGAACTATTACTGCTGGTGATAAAGTTCTGAAAAATGGCGACTGGATCAGTATTGATGGTTTCACTGGAGAAGTCTTCGCTGGTAAAGTGGAAACAAAACCAAGTGAAATTGTCGAAGTCCTGATTTCAAAAACAATGAAGCCGGAAGATTCGGAAATCTATTCCCGGTATCAACAGTTGATGAGCTGGGTTGATGATATCCGTAAGTTGAAAGTTCGCACAAACGCGGACCAGCCAGATCAAGCAGGGGAAGCCATTTCCTTTGGTGCAGAAGGCATCGGACTCTGTCGAACCGAGCACATGTTCTTCCATCATCTGGCAGAAATTCGCGAAATGATCGCTGCCGGCGATGTCGAATCGCGAACGAATGCCGTCAACAAACTCCTGCCTTTCCAACGCGAAGACTTTGCCGGAATTTTCAAAGCGATGAACGGGCTGCCGGTTACGATTCGGCTACTCGACCCACCATTGCATGAATTCCTCTCTGATCGCCATCTGGAAGAAAATCCCACGCTGGCTGAGGAACTGGCTAATGAACTGGGAGAGACGGTCGAATTTATTCGTCGTCGAGTGGAAGAACTCCATGAACTGAACCCGATGCTGGGCCATCGCGGTTGCCGTCTGGGGATCGTTTATCCGGAAATCACGGCCATGCAGGCACGAGCCATCATGGAAGCAGCCTGTGACGTCCAAAGCTCCGGCATTGACGTCTATCCTGAGATTATGGTTCCCCTGGCTGGATTCAAAACGGAATTTGATGACCAGGCAACCATCATTCGCAACGAAGCAGAAAAAGTACTCGCCGAAAAAGGAGTCAAAGTCAACTACCTCGTCGGAACCATGGTGGAACTTCCCCGTGCCGCGATTTGTGCTGACCAGATTGCCGAGACGGCTGAATTCTTCAGCTTTGGTACGAACGACTTAACCCAAACGACACTTGGCATGAGTCGTGATGACTACGGCACGTTTATCGGACATTATCGCGAAAACGATATTATCCCTTCCGATCCTTTCCAGACGATTGACCAGGATGGCGTGGGACGTCTCATGCATACAGGTGTCGAACGTGGCCGGGCAACCCGCTCTGATCTGAAAATCGGTATTTGTGGAGAACACGGTGGTGATCCTGCCAGTGTCATTTTCTGCCATGAACTGGGACTGGACTACGTAAGCTGCTCGCCATTCCGCGTGCCAATTGCACGACTGGCTGCTGCTCAAGCTGTATTAGACGAGAACGCGTAAAGCTTTTTACAACAAACACTTACAAAACAGGGAGAGGGTCCTTTGAATCTCTCCCTGTTTCTTTTGCTTTCCATTGCTCACTTTTTCGGTTAAACTAAATACGTGAATAATCAGCGAGTTTTCGGAATTTAACCAAAAATCCTCTTCCCCCGAAGACGATACAAGGATAAGATTCTACGCTCACACCTTACGCTCAGATTGTCTACTTGCGAAATGATCTCGATGTCAGTGATCCCCAGTTGATTAAACCTGCTGGATCAACCATCACAATAGTAGTGTGATGCGATTTTGCAGGGCCTTCCCCTGTAAAAAGCTTGAGTAATTCTTCTCACAAAAGTTTCCGATTAGAATTGAGTTCTTATCAAGGTCGGTATGTTGCCGTCCGCTTTATATCTAACACATGTTACCTTTAGTAAACGTTCATCAAAGCCATGAAAAATCTGGACAAGTATCGAAACATTGGAATTTCGGCTCACATCGATTCTGGTAAAACCACACTTACCGAACGAGTACTCTATTACTCAGGACGAATTCACAAAGTACGTGAAGTTCGTGGCGGCGATGGTGGCGCTACAATGGATAGTATGGACCTTGAGCGCGAGCGAGGAATCACAATTGCCTCTGCTGCGACCCAGGTCGAGTGGAAAGATACAACGATCAACATTATTGATACACCGGGCCACGTTGACTTCACTGTAGAAGTGGAACGTAGCTTACGTGTGCTCGATGGTGCGGTACTTGTGCTCTGCTCTGTCGGTGGCGTACAAAGCCAGTCCTTAACTGTTGACCGGCAAATGAAACGTTATGGCGTTCCCCGGATTGCGTTCATCAATAAAATGGACCGCACCGGTGCAGACTCTGCCAGTGTGATCAAGCAAATCGGTGATAAACTGCATGTTGTTGCCCTGCCGCTTCAGATTCCAATGGGTGAAGGCGCCCAGTTCGAAGGTGTGGTTGATCTGGTCACAATGCAGGCAGTCACTTACACGGGCGAACAAGGTGAAGACGAAGTTTTTGGCGAAATTCCCGAAGAGTTCAAAGAGACTGCGGAAGAAGCCCGAGCTACCATGCTGGAAACGCTCTCCATGTTCAGCGACGATTTGATGGTAGCCCTGCTTGAAGAAGCAGAAGTTCCAGTTGAAGATATCTACAAAGTCATCCGTGATGCAACGCTTTCCCATGAAATCACGCCAGTCATGATGGGTACCGCGTTCAAAAACAAAGGCGTACAAACTCTGCTCGACGCAGTCGTACGATTCCTGCCCAGCCCGCTTGACCGTGAGATCTCTGCAATTGATCTGGACGCACAACTGAAAGCAATCAAAGAAGGTCAGGAAGATACGAACAGTGAATTATTCCGAACCAAACTGTCACACTCATCCGATAAACCTCTGGTATCAATGGCATTCAAAATTGTCGATGAAACATTTGGCCAATTGACTTATATGCGTATCTATCAGGGCAAAATCGAAAAAGGCAAGAGTTATATCAACACCCGAACCGGGAAGTCCACTCGCTTTGGTCGATTGGTGCGTATGCACGCCGATAGCCGTGAAGACGTTGATTGCGGTGAAGCTGGTGACATTATTGCCGCCGTCGGTATGGAGTGTGCCTCAGGGGATACCTTCTGTACTGATGACGTCAACTTTGCCCTGGAAAGTATCTTCGTCCCAGAACCTGTGATTCGTCTTTCGATCGAACCACTCGACCGTGATGGTGCGGACCGACTGGCAAAGGCAATTCAACGCTTCAATCGTGAAGATCCTACTTTCCATGTGATGACCGATGAAGAAACCAATCAGACGATTATCGCCGGAATGGGTCAGTTACACCTTGACGTCTATATCGAACGCATCAAACGTGAATACAAAGTAGAATGTATCATTGGTGAGCCAAAAGTTGCCTATCGTGAGACACCTACCATTCCCGTTGAATACAATCACAAACACAAGAAGCAGACTGGTGGTTCCGGTCAGTACGCCCACGTGGTTGGTAAAATTGAACCGACGCCTGTCGAAAACGATAGTGAAACTTATGAATTCGTCAACGATATCAGCCAGGGACGTATTCCACGAGAATACATTCCTGCCGTTGATAAAGGTTTTCAACGAGCGTTGGTCAAAGGCCCCCTTTGCGAGTGTGAAGTCGTGGGAGTCAAAGCCACACTTTCTGATGGTAGCTACCATGATGTTGACTCTTCGGAAATGGCATTTAATGTCGCTGGATTCAACTGCATGCGAGATGCACTGAAGAAATCGAACATGGCACTTTTAGAGCCCATTATGAAACTGGAAGTAGAAGTTCCTGAAGAATATCAGGGCTCTGTTTCTGGCCATGTGGCTCAGAAGCGTGGTGTGATCAACACTTCTGAAACCAAATTGGGAACCAGTGTTTTCATCGCGGAAGTACCTCTGGCAAATATGTTTGACTATGCCAACGAACTACGTTCCATGACACAGGGTAAAGGGGGATTCAGCATGGAATTCTCCCGCTATGCCCAGGTGCCACGAAACATTCAGGAAGAAGTGGTAGCACGTCGCCTGAAAGAAAAAGAAGAACGACTGGCAACTGCCTAGTTTTCGCACAGACCCAAAGGCCCCGTTTTACGAAACAGGGCTTTTTTGTTGCGCTAATTTTGCTTCGGCCTGTAAAACAGGTTCCATCAACTGACGAATCTCTGTTTCCTGCTCAGAAGTCAGAGTCCGCTGAGGAGGCCGCGGTGGACCGAAGTCAGCGCCCTTCAAAGTAATTGCATACTTCAGCATACTGATATTAAAACTGTCTCCTGCTCTGGCCCGGTAATCTTCAATGGGCAGAATCAGTTGTTGAATTCGCATGCCTTCAGCGTAATCACCAGCAGCAAAAGCCACATGCATTGCTAAAGATAAATGTGGACAAATATTCCCGGCTCCACTGGTAAATCCACCAGAACCAGCCAGCATATAATAAGGTGCAAAACGTTCTGCGGAACCGCAAATCCATTCCAGGCCATGTTCATCAGCGGTGACCGTCGTCCGGAACTGATGCATCTGGTTCACCGAATATTTGACTCCAATCGATCGCTTATCAGCGCCTAATTTCAAAAGAAGTGCATCACTGGGAATATCAGATTTTTTGTAATACAAGGTCGGGCAGTCTGCCGCATCCATCACACTGAGATAATATTCTTCAGCGCCACGATCACTCATATAAGGATGGGCGAAAGGCATAAACATAATCCCCGTGGCACCGGCTTTCATGGAATCAATGGCCGTCTGACAGGCGATGCCGACCTGATACCCTATCGGAGCAAAAATGAGTGCATCCGGACCCGTGGATTCACGGGTAATTTTTACCAGTTCCACGATTTCCTCTGGAAGCAGACTATGAAATTCACTAGTACCCGCACCGGGTAGAAAAACGCGCATCCCTGCTTCGTATAACTTAGCCGTGTGAGATGCTTGTACATCGACATTTATTTGATCGTTCTGATCAAAAGCCGTCAAAGGCACAATATGTACGGTTTGCAGTTGCTGCTTCTCGATTGGGGAGCTCATAAAACAATTCCTGTTACCTGGTCAGTTCATGATGCCAGGGACTTCATTTCCCTGAGTCCATCCTGCAAAATTAAAAACGCCAAATAGAACCTCAGCAGGATAATTAAGATCCTTTACATACTGTTGTACGCGGAAACCTGCTGGCCATCAATCTAACAGAGCCCAATGAGCAAAAATAATCGACAACTTGAAGACTTTATCTACCGGGCGTGCCTGATAGAAGCAACCGCCAGAAAACCGGGAAACGTACACCCTGAGGCCTCTTTTCCCGATCTAACTTATACCGATTTTGCGAAATCTGCTGCGGTAATTGCACCAATTCTAGCGGAGATCGATCCGCATAAAATTGGCTTCTTCATTAAGAAATGCATCAAAGAAACCCAACAAGTCAGTTCCAGCAACTCCAATCTCGGTATGGTACTGTTACTGGCTCCCTTGGCGGCCGTCCCTCGCGAAACAACAATCGCAGAGGGGATTCACGAAGTTTTGCAGCAGTTAACGAATCAGGACGCGATAGAAGTTTATGAAGCAATTCGAATGGCTAAACCGGGTGGCCTGGGAAAAACGGAAGCAGAAGATATTTCCACGGAACCCACGAGTACACTCCGTGAGGTAATGTGCCTGGCGGCCGATCATGATTCAATCGCCAGCGAATACGCGAATAATTTTAACATCATACTAGGCACAGCAGTACCAGCCCTGCAAACGTTCTGGAATCAATGTGCGGACTGGGAGGAAGCCGTCATTCGGTTGCAACTTCGATTAATGTCTGATTTCCCGGATACTTTAATCGCACGAAAATGTGGCATCGAAGAGGCGCAGCAGTCTGCCGTCTATGCAAGTGAAGTTTTACAAGCCGAGCAATTTGGCGCAAGTCTCGCCCCGTTCGATTCCTGGTTGCGATTCAATGGAAATCAGCGGAACCCGGGTACAACAGCAGACTTGATCGTCGCGACCCTGTTCGTCGCTCTGCGGGATGGTTTTATTCCGACGCTGGAGATCAGTACAATACTGAAACAGGTTCCCGCACATTTGGTTCCAGACTTGAGAATGACAACAGACTATGAATAAGCCCGCCCTCTACAAAGTACGCGTGACCAAAGACCACCTGGTATTTAGTGCCGCACATTTCATTACGTTCAATGGAAACATTTGCGAGCGTCTGCACGGCCATAACTGGAGAGTCGCTGCCGAACTGACCGGGCCCCTGGATGAAAACGGCTATGTATTTGATTTCATTGCGTTAAGAGATCAATTACAGAAAACTGTCGATACACTGGACCACCGCGTCCTGCTTCCCACACAACATCAGAAAATAAAAGTTTCGGAAGAGCATGATGAAATCCAAGCGACTTTTGAAAAGCGACGCTGGGTTTTTCCCAAAGAAGATTGCATATTACTACCTCTCGAAAATACCACCGCAGAATTAATCGCACGTTGGATTGGCCAACAACTGCTGACTGTGATAGGATCAGATGCTTCAAACCAGATTGAATCAGTACAGATTGAAGTCGAAGAAAATTTCGGACAATGGGCCATCTGCCAGCTTCCAGTTCCCCAGTCCTGAGCCCGTGAAACTCATAAATCACAATACAAATAGCTGAACCAGTCAAGGAATTTACAAATGTCTGCCAATTCTGCATGGATCATTGATATCACTGAAGAAAACTTCGAAACAGAAGTGATTCAACAATCTGCACAAACACCGATTGTGATTGATTTCTGGGCGCCCTGGTGTGGCCCTTGCCAGCAATTGGCTCCGATGCTGGAGAAACTGGTCGAGGAATTCCAGGGGAAATTTCGACTTGCCAAGATCAACATTGATGAACAACAGGGCTTAGCGGCTGCCTTCCGCGTCGAATCCATTCCAACTGTTGTCGCCTTTCAGCACGGACAACCCGTTGATACTTTTCAAGGAATTCTCCCCGAAGAAACATTGAGGGAATGGATCACACGCTTGATCCCTTCCCCGCTGGAAATTCTACTGCAGGAAGCACAGCTGGCAGAAGAAACAGATCCCGCTCTGGCAGAAACCAAGTATCGTGAGGCTTCCGATCTCGATCCCGGAAACGACGCGATTCAATTACGTATGGCAGCGGTTTTGATTAAGCAGTCGCGATTTGAAGAATGCGCAAAAATCATCAGCAAGCTGGAAGAACGGGGATTTCTGGAACCGGAAGCGGAACAGATCAAATCTCAACTTGAACTACAGGCGGCCTCCGATGAAGCGGGTGGAGTTGAACCAGCCAGAGCTGCCTTAGCCGCAGATCCGGAAAATGCGGACTTAAAAATTGCATTGGCAGATGCCTTAGCCGTTTCAAACAAACATGAAGAAGCACTTGAAATTTGTCTGGCACTGATCGAGCAGGATAAATCGGGAGCGGGTGTGGAAGCCAAAGCAACCATGTTGAAAATATTTGACCTGCTTGGCCCTCAGTCGACACTGACAAGTGATTACCGCAGAAAACTGGCAACGCTATTGTATTAGATTACCACGACTCATTGCCCGGCGGATCGAGTTCCTGCGGGAGAGCCTGCGATGGGAACACCAAACGGTAAAGGACGTCCAGCAACCTGATAACCCAGAGAATGCGCGTGCTTCTGTAAGGAACGATAGAGTTCAAAACTATCAGGATAAACCCAAAATGTGAGTGTGGAACCTCTCCCGATATCAGTCAATGTCTGGAAAAATTGCGAATGAACCTGGAGTGCTTCGGCCTGAGTCTCGCTGGGTACTTCGTCATCAGATTCGATTTCCCACTTGGTAACACCCACTCGAAAACCACCGTTCCCGCCATTTCTTAACTGATCGATCGCTGAGAGCACCTGCCGCTCAACTACATAATTCATTGTATATCCACGAATCGGGCCCACGCTGCCATGATGCTCACGATACTTGGCCAGCCATTTCCCTCGTTTGATGACCTGATCTTTCAAATCCGCAAGTAATTCGTTGATTGGCACGTATGACACTTTATTCTCAGAGAGTAAAAAATGCCACTCCTTATCTGTCACCAGCTGACTAACGGGGGTTAAACGGTGCTTCAGTTCTTTCACTTGATCACGGGGGGCCGAAACCAGCCGCGATTGCGATACAACCCGCTCCAGTTCTTTTTGCGATTCCTGCTTGGAGTCAACCAGGCTTAATAACAATTGAGACTGCTGATCTATAAGTTTGCTTTTCAGATTGATCTTCGAATTAAGTGTTTGCAGCTCCCCATTGATGGCCCGTTTTCGCAGTGCTAATTCCTGGGCTCCAGTCTCACGACTTTGCTTTACCTGATCAATTCTGGCAAGCTCCTGTTCCAGTTGCTGTAATTCCTCAAGTAATTCCGCAGAGGGTTGTTGATAGATAACTTTTGGTTTTTGAGGAACAAACGGTTTCGGATCGGGTTCTGTTAAAGTGAGTGCCGGCGCTTCTGGTACCGGAAGCTCTGTTTCGACCGGAGAAGGAAATGCCGCTAAATCAGCATCAATGATCTCCGGTTGTGGAGCCTTGATTGATTGATCATCAACCATAGTTACAGGAGCCTGACTCATCCGGACACCAGCTATGACAATCAAAATAATCAAAATTCCTACGATATTGGCAACGATGTCCAAAAAGGAATCGGAACCATAACCAACTTCTCCCGATTGTGTGCGGCGGCTCATATTATTTCTCCACCTCAGAGTTGAGATCCGAAGAAACAGGCAGAGGTTTCAGAGTAAATGTGGACTCGGTCTGGAGCCCCATCTTCTGGGCTGAACCTTTCAACCGTTCATAATATTGATTGCCACCAGGACTGATTGTGAACTGAATGGTGGGTACCCAGTAGAATCCTTTTGGAGCAGGTCCCCAGGAATTGACATACTGATCCATTACAGCAATCATTGACTGCAGCAATTCTTCCTGCGTGATTCCCTGGTCCACTTTGATAAATTTATCATTGCCGACCAGAATACGATCCGCGCCAACGTGAACAGTAATTTCTCTCTCGAAACCTATTCCTGAACGCGATTGTTGCCACTGCCTGTTCTTTGCAGATTTGATCTCTGAGTGAGCGCCGCCTGCCTGTTGGCTACGATTCAAAGATAATGTACTCGTATTTCCGGCTCCCGAAGTAGACTGTCCGGGTGAAACCCCGTTCAGACGTTTTCGCGATTGATTACTGCCAGACTGTTGCTGTGAGGGGTTTGACTGAGTCTGTTTTTTCTGGTCACTGAAAGAATTTTCTATCACTCGACCTGCTGAGGACTGTGAATTGGAATCAGGCTTACCGACTTGCCGATCTCGTGATGCTGTCACTCTGTTTTTCCGAGAACCATCCAATGATACCAGATGCCGCTCGGCCAGTTCCTGTAGTTGTTCGCGGCTCATCACTTTTGCCTGCTTCACTTCCGTACCCTCTGCTGCTCTCCCACCCGGTTGTTTTTTTAGCTCTGAAAAATCAAACACTTCAGCCCTTTGACGACTGCCAGGTAAACTTTTTAATCCCACTTGTTTTTGTTGTGAATGACCATTCCTTTTTCCCGAAGAAACTCCACGCAGATCTGACGTCCCATTCTTTGCGCCTTCTTGTGCTACAATGTGTTTTTGATTGGCCACTTTTCTGAGATATTCCGCGCGTGTCAACTGCTGCCGACGGGTTAATACATCACTAAAACGCGACTTGCGAGAAGATTTTGAATTACCATTCGCTGCCAGATTTTTAGACGGGCTGGAATTACCTGAACCTGTGCCAAACTTTTCTTCGGGTTCAATTACGCGTACCATGCCCGTGCGTGGATCAAATTTTAACATGCGTCCTCTCGGGCTTGATCCACTCTGAGGCTGATGGAGTTGTGACACGAGTTTTTTGCGTTCACTTAATACGCGATCCACGGCATCACGACATACCTGCTCAGCTCTTGGATCTTTTGCTGGCAATGCAAAATCCCAGTCAGCATCAATCAGCTCATATCCTGAATCCAGTTGCAAATTATTCAATAGTTTTCTTGCGACATAATAACCCACGCTTCCACTGGGCCGAACCAGAATCAATACATAGGGCTCCTGATTTGTGGGCTGGTCTTTGGCCTTCCAGTATTGGAACAATGCCTGTGTCCCCGCCAACAGCGGATTATATCCCGGGGTAAAATCCTGAAGATCATCGGGAGTCAGCGTAATTCCTTCCGGAAGAAACGTCAGTCCCTGGTCGGTACATTCAATTAAAATAGGTCGTTTCGCTGTCCCGGTTTGACCATCATAGGGGATGATCGAATACTTACTGCGCGCTGTTTTCTGTGATTGTTTTTTCTCTTCCAGTTTTCGTAATTCTTCCTGAAGTAATTCTGCTGCACGCGATTTCTGGTACTTAACCTGATTCATTTTCTGAATGAGATCTTCATCTTTTTGCTGCAACATTTGAATTTGCTGCTTAGTACCCGCTAATTTGTTTTCTGACTGACTCAACTCATTTTTCAAACGGATCAAATTCAGATTCTGTAATTTCAAATCCTCAAGACTTTTGGCTTTTCGCAGATTTAATGCCTTTAACTTTGCCTCTTTTTCCGCAGCAAGATTGATTACTTGAGGCTCAGGTACGGGAATGACAGTAGGAGTTTCTACAATCTTCAAGCGTGGTGCCACTTCTTGCGGTTCTTCGATCTCTGCTGCAAATAACACCGGAGGAAAGACATCAGCGTCAACCTCTTGTTCCACAGACACGGTTTGAACCTGCATAATGGCTTGCTGACGAATGCGGCGCGTGGTGACAACCAACAGGAAAATCAATGCCCCCATTGCACAAATGAGAACCGCTAAGAAAGGAAATAGCGATACCGAACGTGCTTCCTGTCCATGTCTGCTCATGAGTTAAACCGGGGAATTGACTTCGTTCAGAATAAATTTATAGAGAATCACAATTTTCAAATATTGCAATCACGCTGCATTATTTCTACTGGATCGCGCAGTCAGTAGATGGACTGCGGCACTCAAACTGTGCAAGGTTTCTTCAAATGTCTCGGTAGCACGAATTGCATCCAGATTTTCAGACAGTCTTCGCTGCAAGCCCACCAGATGTTCTTCCTGGCCGACAATTTTTAACAGATTTTCGCTCTGAGAATTCAATGCTTCCAACTGTAACGAAGAGACTTCTGAACTGTCTTTTAACTGTTGATTCCACTGCTTGACTTCGCCGGCAATCTCTTTCGTTGCTTCCTCTATCTGAGTCGTCTGACGCGTTTGAGCGGAAATCACATCCTGATGAACTTCATTCCAGATCTGAGCCAGATGCGTTGAAAACCGACTGTTTGATTCTTTCTGCGTGTCTTGCCAACGCGTCAGCATCAACTCAATATTTTCTGTCGTTGATTGATACGCTGATAAAAATTCGTTTCGAACAGATTCCAGCTGAGAAGAGTGGCTCCCCAGTGTATTTGACATTCCTTCCTGCAACGAACTGTCAAATGATTCCTGTTGCTGTTCCATCATCTCGGACCAGCGAGCACGTAACGCTTCCAGACTGTTCTGCCAAAGCTCGGTTTGCCTCTGTATCATCTCTTCTGTGCGTAGAACTAATTGTTGAGCCGCTTCCACTTCCGCTGACTCCAGCGGGCTAATCAAGTTTTCTGATACACTCAGACAAGAAGCAATATTTTGCAGACCAAATAATTCGATCTTCTCAAGCTGCTTTTGTTCCATCCGTTCTACGATGAATGTGGAAAAGACCAGCACCAGAGATAAACCCAATGCTAAAGCAGTCGTATCGAAAGCGACAGCCAATCCCCCGGTGACTTCAGAAAGTGAGGTATCCAGTTGATCGGGTGTCACATTCGCGATGGCAATCGTAATACCGATCACGGTACCCAGGAATCCGATAATGGGAACGGCCCAGGTAATTGTCCGGATGAGTGAATAACTGGCGTGCATCTGGTCGGCTGCAAGTTCTGCCAGATATTTTAAATGTTCGTCAAGATCCTTGACTGATCGGCGACCTTTGACATACGAGGCGATGTCATTCAGTCGTTTCCCAAGATAAGTCTCTCCAATCCAACTCGAAAGAGACTGCACCTGATCGTTAAATACGTCAATCCGTTCACCCGTATCTTCAATTTCACTTATGGTTTCCCAGTCAATTTTCGTCTTTGTCAAAGACCTTTTCTGACTGAGCATTCCCATGCCCTTTACGCCGATGATGGACATGCCAATGAAAAACAGCCCCGCGGTCGCGTACTCCAGAGGGTGACTGCAAAAGTATCGTTCGATAAGAGAGCGATACACGGGCAGATGTGGTATCAGGGCATAAAAACCGAATGTGGCACCAATACCCCAGAAAAGAGGAGACTTCAGGATTGCTTTTGAGAAATTCAAGAAGTGATCTTCTTTTTCACTTTCCGGCAGAGATTCCAAGTGTTCCATCTGTCTGTTCACATCCTTAAAGGTATGAGTGCACTATCAAAAATTCGGTTCAGGATTTGACCCATTTGAAACTCAAATAAGATGCCATCCCCTGTGAGTATTATTGATCTTAAATGCAGTGAATGCTCTGTGAAGCTTGCCTGATTGCTGGTGGGGATTTCCTGCCTGACCCATGCGACTGACACACGTCTGGCTTGATCCCGTCAATGGAAAGGCACACAATAAAACTCACTTCAGCAATACGCATATTCCGTATAATCGTCATATTGTGACAACCAAGTTGAAGAAAATTCCGGCAGGAGCGGGAGAAGCCAGAAGTAATCAAAAATATCCATGCGAACACTACTTGATATGAGTACGAGCTGCGAACTGGGAATTCTCTATAAACTGCTTTGAGATTAGAAGTTAGTAATTACAAACTGGACCTGTTTTTTACAGAGGAACTTGAAAAAGTATAATAGATTCCGGGATTCAGTCTCTTTGGACTGTTCATGGAGGAAACAGGCTGTTTTACTGCTGACGGGCATCATTATTCCATCTTTTCTTAACTCTGATTCCACTATCTACGTTTGCCAATATGAATGTATCGCGTAATAAAAAAACGGACCAGCAATCTTTGCCTGCCGTTGATAAGCACATCATACGAGAGATTCTGGGATATCTAAATTTCTCCAACGGAAAACCGGATTCCAAGTTCCGTTTTAACTGGAACCAACTCTTTTTCGAACTGGACCAGCCACCTACGGTTGAAATGCTGTATTCGCTACTGAATTCGCATTTACAAGCGCTCAAAGGAACCTCCGGGGCTTTTCAGGAAATCAAGCAGGCAGAAAGTGTTCTACGAATCGCATTTGAGGAATGTCTGCCTCAATACAAACAGCATCATCGTGACCTGTTGTTTCATGTACCGGAGAAGGAGTTCTTACAACCCTATTTTCTGGCAGTTCTTTTCGAAGCCCTGCTTGAACAGGGAGGTCCGTGGGAACAGAACGAGCGCATCGTTTCAGCGAGTATTGATAAACTCAATGATTTTGTCGGATTCCGCCCTGTCGCTGTTCTTGAGAATGGCCGACAGATGCAGGTTTACCCCCATGAAAAATTTCGACCGATTCCTCTCTACTTACGTGATTGTGGCGTTGCCTCTGGTCCTTATCAACGTTTGATCGAACAGGCGATCAATACATTGGAAGCGACTCCCAGTGATCTGTTATATCAGGCACATTTCACACTAGACAAAGTAGATGAAATTGCCATCGATCTGCGCGCACACGATCATCTGCATCCTGTTAACAAACGAACCAACTACATGTTTGGGGAATGGGACCCGCATGTCATTGACAACCAGGGTTACTATCGCCGCTTTGTCATTCGAAAATTAATTCTCGACTCCCTGTTAGCCTGGATCGATGAACATAAAGAAATTCCGCTTCAAGAGCGATTACAGGATGCGGCTGCTGTTTTGAGTGGTACCATGTTAATGGCTTCCTCTATCAGCGGCTCTGGTCCTGATACACACTCAGGTGATACCAGTTTAACTTCATTACTTCCTAAAGTCGCGCGCCAGCGCGACGATTATTACAACAGATTATTGTCCTCGGCCACAGGGAAACGGGCAGAGCGACTTGCAAAAGAAGCACAACAGTCACAACAACCATTTGGCCATATCCGCCATTATCTCAATTTACACCTGGCACGCTATGGTGCGCAACAAGTGCAGCATCGACAGCTTTCACGAATTTATGCGCGCATGGGTTTCTCATCCGCGGCCCGCTGTGAAGCGGCAGTCATTCCCTGCACATCAGTCAGATTTGAGTGTGAGCTACAATGGAGGATTACAATGGTCCACCTCCATCTGGAACGGTATGAACTCGATCAGGCCTGGCAGCTCATTTCAGAAATTGAAGAACAACTGACGCGGGGTATCGAATGTGGCGCCCTGATCGATCCCTGGAATATTCTGGGCTTTCAAGGACTATTTCCACTTTTCATTTCACGCGAAGACAGTATCCCAGATCAGCGCAGCGAAGTCCTGCTCGATCTGATGGAAGAAATATTCTCTGCTTATTCGGCAACACTCAGTGAAGCAGCCGCACAGGGAAACAATAAACTGAAACTTGAAATTTCTGACCGTTTTCAAAAGCTGGCGGAGAAATGGGATCGCTATGCCACAACGACGGTAGAAGATTTACCGCACGTCAACGGGCAGGATTCATTCGAATCAGCGGCTCATGTCTCTCAGATTTTAACCGAATGGAAAAACGGTGGAGAGTCTGTTGGCGATATTTCATTCTGGCGACAACATGTTGATCGATTTGAGTCTGCCAAGGCGTATGCACTCACAGTCGATGCACTCCTGCAAAAACGGGATCATGTTGCTGCCATCGGGCTGATCATGCAGTGGCTCAGTCAGGTCGATCAAACAGGCCTGGAATCAGGTCCCTATTCGATCCACGCCGTCCTGTTACAGTGGATGCGACAACTGACTTCGAATGTCGAGTTCGAATCAATTAAGGAAAACAGTGATTCCATTCGAAAAATGTTCGACTATCTGGAAGCCAATGCTGCCGATTATTGGACGGTACCTCACTTCGATGCCATCTTGCCCGTACCCGATAATGAAATCGAAGACCCTTTTGAAATTGATCCGGAAGAACCAGATGAAGAAGATGCCCTGTTCGGTGCTGCTTATGAAGATGTAATATTCAGGGACAGTGCCGATGATGGTGTCCAAGGAGAAACGATGGACTCCGGATACTCATCGAGTAATACGGAAATTGAATCTATCAATCGTCAACTTGAACCCAGGCTCAAGTTTTTGAACACACTTTCCCAACTCTGGCAATTGTCGGCTGCCTTTTTCAGCGAAGTTGAGACAACAAGATTCCAGCATGAAATGGAATCCCCCACAAAAGAGAAGTCCACAGAATTTGATCTGGAAACCAGGCAGTCAATCGAAGGCTGGATTCAACACGCCGAGCACCTGCAACAGGAGCTGGTGGTTCTGCTTAATTCCATTTGGAAATACCAACTTTCCAAACCAAGTGGCGACCATGATTCCAATATTGAATACGATCTGCAACTCCAGACAAAATACTATTTAATGCACGCTATCATTATCACCACCGTGAATTGTCGCTCTGCACGGTTAATGCTGCTTTCAACCATTCCGCACTCTGAGTCTGAATCAGAACTCTCAGAAAATGAAAGACTGCTTGTTTCGATCTACCGTGGAGTTCTCACACGCGATATTGAGTTGGTCAGAAAAGAATTTCCGATCTTTTTGAACAGCATTGTAGAAACCCCACTGCTGTATACTCCCATCGATCAGGGAGGTAAACCGAATATCGTATTGAAGGTGCGGTCATTACAAATGATTTTGCGTTTCCTGCTTTCACAGTTGCCCTCTCTGGGAATGCTGCGTGAGACCTGGCAGCTATTGAAAACCGCCTATCGCATGGAACGTTCTTCACGTCCGGAAGGGATTGCCGTCAGTGAATTTGACCGTCTGTTCCGAACGGGATTACGAAGCTCTCTTTCTGCCATCATTCGCTCATCTCATTCCTGGGAAACGGAGCAACTGGACGATGAAGTTCTCATCGAAATCTCCGGAAAAATTGTCGATAAATATCGAGAGCAATGGTTAAAACACAGTCGCACCATGCGGCTCTCCAGCGCTGAAGCTTTGAACCAGGAATTTATCTGGATGGAAGTGAAACAGTTTATTGATCTGTATGGAGCCGACTTGTTTCATGCACAATACCTGACACTGGGAAACCTCAGAGCCATTCTTCATAACGGCGTCGAACAGTACCTGAATTATCTGATAGAGTCTCAAGACCCTGCCCGCCCGATGGCTCTGCTGACTGATCTGGAAGAAGGTTCCATCGACATGGATGAAGCCGTTACCAATCTCAAGGTCATTTTCGAATCGGTCGTCGATAAATTTGACCGCTTCGTGGAATATAACAGTACGACCACCCAATCCGATTACGGGGAAATGTTTTACTGCTTATTGGATTTTTTGCGACTCGAAGCCGCCTATGAACGCGATGACTGGAAAATGGTGCCTTTACTGATAGCTCATAAAGTTCTGGCCCAACAGGACCGCAATGAGTCGGCTTTGATCTGGGAGGCTGTTTTCGAAGCGAATTCGGAAGAGATGTCGAAAAAACATTTGAATAAACTGCATCAGACAGAATCTGAATATAAAATCAATCTCCCCTTAATATCGGACCATCTCAATGAGCGTTTTGTGAAACCTCTGGCTGTGAATCGTATGATGGCTCTGGTTCCCCGTGCGATGAAAGATGCCAGAAATGGCAATGAAGACTCAGCCGCGTTTTCGATTCTACAGGAAGAAATTGAACGTTATCTGGATTCCACAATTGGTTCCGGAATTGATGTGCCTGACTGGATGAGAAGTCTGGAAGATGAAATTGATCGACTGGATGAAAAAGTTACCAGCGACCACTATGACATCGAAACCGAAATCAAACTCTCTCCCGTACCGATGTCCCTTTCTGATATCAAAAAACAATTGAAACTCTGGAATCAGCCGCTCGCTCGAAATCGAAAGAAAAAGAAAGACTGATCTTACGAATTGTCGTGATTAAGAATATTCAGAACGGCAAAAAACAGGTGGGAAATCGTGACCGGAAAAATGTGACCGGCGCGCCAGCAAAATCTCTGTCATCTGCAGAAAAACAAACACACTTCTGCAGATGACTTCCTGTCGACAAACTCGATCAGCTTGAGGACATCTGACGCTATCCTTTCTCCTTGTTAAGGATTTCAATTATTTTTTCCTGTTCATTCGGCGGGATCATTTCATAGTGACTCAATTCAATATCATAAGTTCCCCGACCTCCCGTCAAACTGGAGAGAGTTCGGGCATAGGTCATGACTTCTGCCAGGGGAACGCGGGCCTGAATAATTTCGTATCCGCCTGTAGAAACCTGCATCCCCTCCATGCGTCCTCGACGACTGGAAAGATCGCTGCTGATATCGCCTACATTTTCTTCGGGAATAAGGATTTCGATTCTGACGATTGGTTCCAGTAAAGCAGGTCGGGCTTTTTCAAACAACTCGGCAAAACATTTACCGCCTGCAGTTTTGAAGGCCGTCTCATTACTATCGACTGGATGGTCTTTGCCGAAGAAAAGCTCGCAAATCAGATTTTGCACCTGACAACCTGTAATCACCCCTTGCTTCATGCGATCGCGCACGCCTTTTTCGACGGCCGGTATAAATTGATTTGGAATGGAACCTCCGGAGACACGATCAACAAAAGCAAAGTTGAACTCAGGATCATAATGATAAGACCTGAGGTGATCAAAATTTTCTCTGGTGAAGTATTCTTCCGGATTCACATCTTGCGGCATCGGTGAGATCTTAAGATGCACTTCAGCAAACTGCCCTGCCCCTCCCGACTGCTTTTTATGCCGATAGCTACCCTCGGCAGTCCCCATTATGGTCTCGCGATAGGGCACTTTGGGCAGATGAGTGATGACAGCCACTTTATCTCGATGCAAGAGTCGTTCCTGAACAATCTTCAAATGCAACTCACTCATGCCATGCATTACCATTTCATGTGTTTCTTCATCATGTACAACATGAAATGTCTGATCTTCTTCTTCAATTTTATGAAGTGCACCAGAGATCTTTTGTTGATCGTTCTGGCTTTTTGGTTCGACGGCCAGTCCGACAACAGGATGCGGAAACTTGATTTCCGGTAGCGAAAGGTCTTTGCCATTCGTGTCTGCTGTGATCGTATCACCCAGTTTTAAGTCTTCTGCCTTTGCAACCGCGAAGATATCTCCCACAGAAACCTCATCTACTGTTTCCTGCTTACCCCCCTGGACATCGAGTAATTGATGAAGTTTGATTGGTTTTCCCGTTCTCACATTGATTACCGAAGAGTCCTTCTTTAATTTGCCGGAAAAAACGCGAAGGTAACTCATCTTAGAAATGAAAGGATCGATGCGCGTTTTGACAACTTGTGCGACAAAGGGTTGATCAGGTGAGGGATCCAACATGACGCAACGGCCATCTTTGGTCTCTTCCATGCGTTCGATGTCCTGTGGGCACAACGTGTAGTTTGACATCGCGTTCATAAATTCCGTAACACCAACTCCGGTCTTCGCACTCATAAAAAGTACGGGAATTAAAGTTCCGGCAGCCATTGCTTTGGGGATATTCGCTGACAATTCCTGAGCACTGATCTCTTCACCGTCAAAGAAACGCTCCAGCATCGCTTCATTTGATTCTATGATTGCCTCAATTAATGCCTGACGAACCCCCTCCGGATCTCCCATAACACCACTGGCGGGTGAATCTGAATTTTTCACAAGATCATGAACGGCAGTAAAATCAGCACCCAGTCCAACCGGCAGGTTAATTGGTATGCAATGCGCGCCAAATGTTTCTCGAATAGAAGTCATTAAGGAATCGTAATCGATATTATCAGAATCACATTTATTGAGAACGATCATGCGGGCAATACCAGCTTCTTGAGCCATTTTAGAAACTCGCAGCGCATTAATTTCGACCCCATGCCCGGCGTTCAGCAGAATGAGAGCCGTCTCGACAGCCCGCAAAGCGCCAGAGACCTGCCCGATAAAATCAGGATATCCGGGGGTGTCAATCAGATTGATATGGTGACCGTCATAATCGAAATGAATCAGTGTGGATGCGATGGAAATTCGATGGTCAATTTCTTCTTCATCGGTATCCAGCAAGCTCGTGCCATCATCTACAGAACCCAATCGGGGAGAGGCACCAGTTTGAAAAAGCATAAGATCGGCTACAGTTGTTTTGCCAACAGCCCCGTGGCCGACCAATGCCACATTCCTAACGTCGTCTACCTTGTATTCGTTCATCGCTCGTCCTGCCTTTTCAAAAAAATGGCTGGGCGCTATTGTCTCCGTTCCGTGAAAGGCAACACGCTTAGCCAGGAAATCATGCGAACGTGAGCCGGGGAAAAAACTTTTCCCTGACTATCCTTAAACCGGATTCCCTGAGGAATACCGATATTAGTCTTGCGATAAATTGTAATTTGCGTACTCAATGTACCCTTATTATATCTCTTTTTTCCTCTACTTAAAGCATAACTTTTTGATTGTGAAAAGCGAAAGGATTTTCAGAAAAAAAGACTTGCATTCAGAAATAGACACATCCTGACTGCAATATAGGTAGATGATAGAAGTTTGGAAATGAACGCGGCTGTTTTCCGCAATCTAAGCGAAAAATGCGTCTGATCAATTCTGCTTACCTGTGAACTTAGAATGGAACTGGCAATAAAAACAGGTGATGTTCAAGCAACCCACCACTGCCATGAATTCCAATAAACTGGGTAAAGAAAACGATGAACACATAAGCGGCAATCAGCGGTAAAATTATCGTACGACTTAACCACCGCCAGACAAACCAGGCGTTATTGGTCTTTGAAGAAGCACGATGATAAACCCAACCTAACAATATTTTCGTTGGATAAATCGTCGCCACAAAGATCAGAGTAATTCCCCAGACGGCATCACGCGGTAAAGCTGCGACTTTAAACAAATAGAGCGGTAGAGACAAAACATAAACCACGACCAATGACAGCATCCACGTTAAGGGAGTTCGTTTGAACTTGCGTCTGATCGTACCTAATTCAAACATCGCAGAAAAACGGTTCTCTGCAGTAAAGTGAGCCTGCAACAGTGGCAGCCAACCAAGGACCAGAACAAGAGTGACTCCTCCAATCAAAGAGACCAGAATCGAAACTCCTTTTTCACCATCCAATGAGCTGATCGCGGCGAGCATCAAAGAAGGAATGACCAACCAGATAAACGCACCCAGGAAACCACGCAGTCCCAAAGAAAAATGAGTGCCCAGCTTGAGCGAGGTTACAAAAGTACGGACATGCAGAGCCGCACGTTCCAAATAATCTCCGGAGCGTATCTGCTGATTTAACCAAAGCACATTTTTAAGGGGACGAAAGAAGCAGAAGAATGTTCCTCCACGTGCTAATGAAAGGCAAAGATGAATCGAAACACCAATCGATGTGAGCAAGGTCAGCAGATGCAGAGTCTGATCACTACTTCCTCCCGGATCAATCAAGCGCGCATCGGCGGCAGCCCCGGCTAGAAAATATAAAGGTAGTAACCACAACACCATGCCAATGACGATCGTTCCCATGCGAGGTGCAATATCCAGCAAAGGAAACGCCAGTCGGATTTTTCCAGTACGGGCAACACGTCCCTCAACATCCAGCAAATATCCTAACGCGATGAAGTTCACCAGGGGGATGGCAGCAATCAGAGCGAGAAAAATAACCAGACAGCCGATTCCAAACATCATACGCATCAGCCAGAACGCTGCTTTGACAGGATGGCGTAACAGATGTGGGAACGGGGGAATATTTCCCACGACTTCATCCGGGTAAAACTGATCAATTTCGGAGGTCACTGCTTTAGTGTTGTTTTCTGTGGAGATAAATTCCTGCACTTCACAGGCATCGCCATCACCGCCCGCTTGTACACCACCCAAGTCGTTCTCTTGCGTGACTTTTTCGCTCACAACAAGCTCCGTCTGGTTCTCTGAAGTTTGGGGCGTTGATCGTTGCTTTAAGGTTTCCCCGGAATTGGCATGCATTTTCAAAATAACACCTGCACCATTGGTTAGCCCAACTTATAACAGAAATTTTTGACTGTTTCGAGGAGCAATTGAGAAATCTCACCCACACCTCCTTTTAATGGTACTCAAAAAAAAGTCCTGAGTTTCAATATTTCACTGAAACTTTCGAATTCCCAATCTGGTATGATTAGCTGAAAGAGTGAGAACAAACTCCTCTCACCCTGTTTGAACGCGTTCCCATTTAATTCAGAGATGGTTTTATGAAACTGAATTCACACAACTGGAAACTTGCCTGCCTGCCCTTTGGCGTTGTTGCTCTGGTAATCTCTCTGGTTGCCTGGGCTTCCAGTAGCCCGATTAATATTTCCTCCAAAGCCCCACTCACGGCAGAGGGCAAATCCTTCTCCCAGACAGTAATGCAGGTTGACCGGTTTTTTGAAAAACAATGGTCCGAGAATGAGATCACTCCCGCTCGAATTTCGAATGACCATCTCTTGTTAAGAAGATTATCGCTTGCTTTACATGGAACCATTCCCTCGCTGGAGGAAATCAGAGAGTTCGACAGTATGCAGGGAGAGGATCGCCTGGAACGCTGGACTCAAAAACTCTTGGCAGACCGGCGGTTTGCCGATTATTTTTCCGAACGGTTGGCGCGCGCCTATGTGGGTGTTTCAGGAGGACAGTTTATCATCTACCGACGCGATCGATTCAAGGCCTGGTTGAGCGAACAGCTTCAAGCCAATACCCCCTACAATGAGCTGGCAAGAGAGTTGATAGCTGGTGAAGGACTTTGGACCGGTGATCCACAAACAAATTATATTACAGCGGCATCGACTGAGGGAAATCTGGATCGTAACAAGTTAACCGGAAACACCGTTCGAGCGTTTCTCGGACAACGCATTGATTGCGCGCAATGCCATGACCACCCCTTTGACCATTGGAAACAATCTGACTTTGAAGGACTCACTGCATATTACGGACAAGTCGAAATTCAGGTCTTCGGAGTCAGGCAGAACGAAGAGTTAAAATATGAAGTCGAAGATCGCGATACTTTGGAAAAACGCACCGTTTCTCCGCAGGTTCCTTTTCTTCCAGAATGCCTGCCAGAAGAGGGAACTCTGCGAGAGAAACTGGCTGCGTGGGTAACGCATCCGAAAAACCGAAGATTTGAACGGGCATCAGCCAATCGGATCTGGGGACTCTTATTTGGTGTACCTTATATCGCTCCCGTTGATGATCTCCCTGCTCCCACCGATCTCTCTCAATCTGAACCCGATTTGCTGGATATATTAGGGGATGACTTTCGAAAGAACGGATACGACATCAAACGCATGATCCAGATTATTGTTGCTTCAAAACAATTCCGGCTCTCATCCACTTCTGAAAATAACGAGCCAGAACAAATTGAACGCGACACCGATGCCTGGGCATTATTCCCACTGGTACGATTACGCCCCGAACAAGTCATCGGTTCGATGCTGCAGTCTTCATCTTTAAAAACAATTGATCAGAACTCAAATCTATTCATGAGAGGACGTCGATATTTCTCGGAGTTAGATTTTGTGAGTGCCTACGGTGATTTGGGCAGTGAGGAATTGAATGATTTCCCGGGCACCATTCCCCAGGCGTTACTCAGAATGAATGGGAAATTTGCCAAAGACAACGGCAGTGCCTCACCACTGAATTCCGTGGGACGCATTGCCCAGTTGAATATCTCTGATGAAAAACGAATCGAGACCTGTTTTTTAGTTTGTCTGACTCGCTTGCCTACGGAACTGGAAAGCGAACACTTCTTGAAACAGTATCAAGCTGAACCAAATCAAAGTGCCAAAATCACCGAAGACCTTTTTTGGTCTTTATATAATTCACCTGAATTTTCCTGGAACCATTGAACCATGATCGATTCCACATTTTTGTCGAGTAAAATCAATCGTCGTGATTTGTGCAAAGTAGCTCTGGGTGGCTCCCTTTCCTTTATGCTGCCCGGCTTTGATTTAAAAGCTGCGCAAAAACGAGGGCCGGAGCGCAAGAAGTCAGTCATCATTCTTTGGATGGGCGGAGGTCCCAGCCAACTGGAAACCTGGGATCCACACCCGGGAACAAAAATCGGTGGTCCGGGTAAAGCAATGAAAACGGCGCTCCCCGGACTACAAATTTCAGATATGTATCCACTGCTGGCAGAACAGCTCGAATCCATGTCCGTTATTCGTTCGATGGTTTCCAAAGAGGGTGACCATGAACGAGGCACCAAATATCTCAAAACCGGATACCGCCCCGAGCCAACGACTGTTTATCCTGCACTGGGGGCCATCATCACGCATGAGGCTCCCAATTCTGATCTCGAAATTCCTCAACATATTTCCATGGGAAATATTCAACAACCAGCACGGGGTGGTTATCTCGGCGGACACCTCGATGCGTTCCGGATCAATGACCCTGGAAAAAATATTGGAAACATGCGCGCCAGTGTGAAATCCCCACGACAAAATCGTCGTCTGGATAATTTAAGCGTTGTCTCTCAGACATTTCAAAAAGGGAGAGCGATCCAAGCCCAAAAAACGCTGCATCAGTCAACCATTGATCGTGCCCTGACAATGATGAGTTCAGAACAACTGAATGCCTTGGAAATTGACAAAGAACCGGAATCCGTTCGCAAAGCTTATGGAGATTCTCCCTTTGGTCGTGGCTGTCTGGTCGCGCGTAGACTCGTTGAACAGGGTGTGCATTCGATCGAAGTTAACCTCAATGGCTGGGATAGCCATGCCAATAACTTTAATGGGCACATCACACAGTCGAAGTTACTTGATCCTGCTTTTTCCAGTTTGCTCAAAGACCTCAAATCCAGAGACCTGCTGGACTCAACGATTGTTCTCTGTATCGGTGAATTCGGCAGGACTCCAAAAATCAATGGCCTGGACGGTCGGGACCACTGGCCTACCGGATTTTCCTGCATTGTCGGAGGGGGAGGTTTGAAAGGCAATGTGATCATTGGCGAGACAGACCCGACAGGTAAAGAAAAGAAACCCAAAGATCCCGTCGAGATTCAGGATCTCTATGCCACCATTTTACAGAAGCTGAACATCGACTATACCAAGGAATTAATTTCCCCCATTGGTCGACCGTTAAAACTGAGCGAGGGGACACCCATCCAAAAACTGATTTGAAACCACCGGACAAAAACAGGTTCATCCTGTTCACCCGCTATCAGAATCAATCGAAATAAATCGGGCAGAATCACTCCTGATGCTTGCCGGGGAGAGAAAAAGACTCTAATTTGATGAAAAGCCGAAACCATTCTCAGGTTTTGTTGTTTCATGATGTAGTTACTAATCTCCCCTTCGATATTCCAGTGGAATTTGAATATGAGCCGCATTTTTCCGTTAGTGATTCTATTATTATCTTTCTCAACACCTCATCTGACCCAAGTCGGAGCAGCAGACTGGTCGCAATTTCGTGGACCTTCTGGAAATGGGATTTCCTCTTCAACAGGCCTGCCGACCGAGTGGAGCGCTGAGAAAAATATCACATGGAAAACCAAACTTCCCGGAAAAGGTTCCTCCAGCCCGGTACTCTTTGGAAACCAGATTTTTCTTACCGCTTATTCAGGATATGGGCTCGCGCTTGAAGATGAAGGCAACCCTTCGGATTTACGTTTGCATGTGATTTCCATCAATCGGCAGAATGGTGAAATCATGTGGGATGAATCGGTGCCTCCATTGAATCAGGTTCAGAAAATCACAAAGCGAATTGTCGATCATGGCTATGCCAGCGGAACTCCCGCCTGCGATGAAAGCGGCGTTTATGCCTTTTTTGGAACTTCTGGCGTTGTGGCCTACGACTTGAAAGGCAAACTCAAATGGAGAGCCGACGTTGGTGAAGGAAAAGCGGGTTTTGGTTCGGCTTCATCACCCATCATTTATAAAGATTTTGTCATCGTCAACGCCAGTATCGAAAGCCAGACGGTTTATGCATTGCATAAAAAAAATGGAGAGATTGCCTGGAAGGCTGAAAATATCATGAAGGCCTGGACAACACCTTCCATTGTGAATGTACCAGGCGGGAAACAGGAGCTGGTTGTCAACCAGAAAAGCCAGATCTTCGGCTTCGACCCGGATACCGGTAAAAAACTTTGGACCTGCGAAGGAATTCAAGACTATGTGGTACCGGTCGTGGTTCAAAACGAGGGAATCCTCTACTGTCTGGGCGGACGCAGCAACCGAAGTATCGCCGTTCGCCCTGGAGGACGGGGAGATGTGACAAAGACTCATAAGCTGTGGGAAGTGAATATTGGCGCGAATGTGACCTCGCCCGTTTATTACAATGGCCACCTCTACTGGGCCAGTGATCGCGGAATTGCCTTTTGTTTGAATGCCAAAAATGGGGAAGTCGTTTACAAAAATCGTCTCCCCACCAAGGGAAGGCTGTACGCTTCCATCGTTTTAGCCGACGAGAAGCTTTATATCACCACCAGGGATAATGGGGTGGTCGTTTTGAAAGCGGCTCCAGAGTATGTTGAACTGGCACGCAACGAAATTGCCACTGACGAAAACCTGTTTAACGCCTCACCTGCTGTGAGTGAAGGTAGTATTTTCCTGCGAACACACGGTTACTTGTATCGAATCACAAATAAGTAAGAAATTCACTACAAGAGGCTCTGGTAAAATAGCTTACACCGCCACGAGACTTTTTTGTCAGGTCGTTGATACTGCCTTCGAACCGCTGGAAATCCGTCTTCAGTGCTCCTACAATACGAGGCATGACTGATCCAACGACACAGAATTCCTACCTCTTCAAAACCATCGGCATTATCGGTGTCGGTCTGCTGGGAGGGTCCATTGCAGCCGCAGCAAGACAGAGAAAGCTGACTGGAAAGATCCTCGGGGCAGGACGTAATCCCGCGCGGATGAGGGCTGCCCAGCATTCTGGTTTATTGGATCGTGGTACAACCAATATTGCAGAAACCTCTGCAGAATCGGATCTCATCATTGTTTGTACGCCCGTAAATCAAATAACTCAGTTTGTTCGAACTGTGGCGCAAAATAGCCGACCGGGTACCCTGATTACCGATGTCGGTAGTACCAAACAAAAAATTTGTGAAGCCCTCTATGGAAGTCTGCCTGAAGGCGTCACATTTGTTGCCTCTCATCCTTTGGCCGGTTCCGAAAAAACGGGTTTTGAATTCGCAGATCCCAACCTGTTTCAGGGTCGCCCGTGTGTGATCACTCCGGATGACTCACTCTCCGAAGAAGCAGTTTCCAGAATCAAACAATTCTGGGAAGCGTTGGGAATGCATGTTCTGGAAACATCACCTCAAAAACATGATCAGATTCTGGCCGAAACCAGTCATCTTCCCCATGTGGTCGCATCCGCATTGGCCATGACTTTGACAGAAGAAAACCGAAATTTTACCTCGACCGGGTTTCGAGACACCACCAGAATTGCCGCCGGTGACCCTGCACTTTGGATCGAAATCCTGTTAAACAATCGAGAAGCTGTTGTAGAAAGTATCGACAGATACACACATTCACTCGGAGGATTAAGGGAAGCCATCGTAAACCATGATGAAAATCAACTTCGCCAACTACTGGAAGATGGTAAAAAGAACCACGATGCATTAAATTCATCCCGTACTCAGTAATCCCTGCTTTAAACATTTAAAAAATCATCGATATCAACGACTCAGAAATGGCAACGAATCAAACAAGCCACTTCTTTTTCCTGACTTGACCAAACAATAACTGGAACCAATATGCTTTGCGAAGTCGAAATCAAACCTGCTGAAAATCAGGTAGACCGTGAGGGTGCCCGTATCCTTAAAGAGTGCCAGGTCCTTGGTGCACATTCGATTCGATCTGTTCTGACAGCACACTCTTATCTACTGGAAGGTGATCTCGATCAATCAGACCTGGAGAACATTGCTCAGTCATTGTTGTCAGATCCGATTGTCGAAACGTTTGAAATTCGGATTTTATCCGGTAATGCGTCTGCTTCAGAAAGTGCAGAACAATTACTGAATGTCCTGTTCAAACCGGGCGTGACCGATAATGTCGCCAACAGCGCGCGAGAGGCAATTCGAGATCTGGGACTCTCCGTAGAAAATGTGGCCACCTGTCGTAAATACTGGATAAACTCCGATGCCAAATCTGAAGAAGCAGATCGCATGGCATCGAAGGTTCTTTCCAATGACGCCATCGAACAGGTCGTACGCGGACCGTTGAGAATGGATAGTATCAAGCTGGGCAGCGAGTATACCTTCGAACTGGTCACGATTCCAATTCGCGCCATGAACGATCAACAACTGGAAACACTGAGCCGTGAAGGACAGCTCTACCTGAATCTGACCGAGATGCAAACGATCAAAAAATACTATGTTGATCAAGCAAAAGATCCAACCGATATCGAACTGGAAAGTGTCGCACAAACCTGGAGCGAACACTGCTCGCATAAAACGCTGGCAGGACGAATACATTATCAAGACGGGGAACGAGACCTCCATTTTGAGAATATGCTGAAGGAAACCATCTTTTCCGCCACGACTGAAATTCGGAAATCTCTGGGTGATAAAGACTGGTGCGTGAGCGTATTTGTCGATAACGCCGGCGTGATTACCTTTGACGAAAAACAGGATGTCTGCTTTAAAGTGGAAACGCACAACCACCCTTCCGCGCTGGAACCTTACGGAGGTGCCAACACAGGCTTGGGTGGTGTCATCCGTGATCCACTGGGAACAGGACTTGGCGGCAGACCGGTTTGTAATACCGATGTATTCTGTTTTGCCCCTCCTGAAATTTCTTACGATGATCTCCCCACTGGAGTGCTGCATCCCAAAGCGGTTGCCACGGGTGTCGTTTCCGGCGTGCGAGATTATGGAAACCGAATGGGCATTCCCACGGTGAATGGCGCGGTTTACTTTGATGAACGCTACCTGGGTAATCCACTTGTTTACTGTGGTAATGTGGCAATGTTACCCGTCGGAAAATCAGTCAAGCAGAAAACACAACCGGGACATTATATCGTCGCAGTGGGAGGACGCACTGGACGTGATGGCATTCATGGTGCCACTTTTTCTTCTGCAGAATTGACTTCAGAAAGTGAAAGCCTGTCTGGTGGTGCCGTACAAATTGGAAATGCCATTACAGAAAAAATGACGCTGGATGTGATTCTGGAAGCACGCGACAAAGAGTTATTTTCCGCCATTACCGATTGCGGTGCAGGTGGTTTCAGTAGCGCCGTGGGCGAAATGGGTGAAGATACAGGTGCTGAGGTCTGGCTGGATCAGTGTCCCCTGAAGTATGCGGGGTTGTCCTATACGGAAATCTGGATCTCCGAAGCACAGGAACGAATGGTGTTGGCTGTTCCCCCTGAAAACTGGGACGCGTTCGAAAAAATCTGTGCCGGCGAAGGAGTTGAGGCATCGATCATCGGTAAGTTTACCGATACCAGTCGACTGGTACTCAAATATCAGGATCAAATTGTAGGGGACCTGGAAATGTCATTCCTGCATGATGGTCGTCCCCCCGTGATTCGCGAAGCCATCTATCACACCCCTCCCTTTGTTCCGCTGACCCCCAGGAAGGCCGACAATTATAACAAAGATTTGAAATCGATTTTGGGTTCTCTGAATGTCTGCAGTAAAGAATGGATCATTCGACAATATGACCAGGAAGTGCAAGCGGGAAGTGTGATTAAACCCTTAGTCGGCGTCCAGAATGATGGTCCTTCCGATGCAGCCGTTGTCCGTCCTGATCTCACTTCAGCACGCGGTCTGGTCATCTCTTGTGGCATGAATCCCCGTTATGGAGATCTGAATACACATTGGATGGCGGCTTCTGCCATTGATGAAGCAATTCGAAACTGTGTTGCAGTAGGTGCCGATCCCGAAAAAATTGCCATTCTTGATAATTTCTGCTGGGGCAATACCGATCGCCCGGAAACTCTAGGCAGCCTTGTTGCCGCCGCACTGGCCTGTCAGGAATTTTCCATCGCATTCGGTGCGCCCTTTATCAGTGGGAAAGACAGTTTATATAACGAGTTCTCTTATGAAAATGATCTGGGAGAAAAAGAAACCGTCTCCATACCTGCTTCACTCTTGATAAGTGCCATCGGACAAATTGCCAATGTGAATCATGCGATCACAATGGATCTCAAAACTCCCGGCAACCTGATCTGTCTGATTGGTTCTACCCAGGATGAACTGGGAGGCAGCCACTTTGCACTGGTCAATGATTTGGCAGGAGGTCAGGTTCCACAAGTTGATAAAGAACAGGCACCGAAAATTTTCAAGTCCCTCCATACGGCAATTCAAAAGCAGCTCATTAGAAGCTGTCACGATCTGAGCGAAGGAGGTCTTGCGGTTGCGGCAGCGGAGATGGCTTTTGCTGGCGGATTTGGAATGAAACTCGACTTAAACCGGCTTCCCGAAGCACTGGAACTATCGACACCCAGTCTGCTGTTTTCAGAAAGTAATTCCCGTTTTTTGATTGAAGTTTCTTCAGACAAAATTGGCGAATTGCAATCCTGCTTTCCCGATCTGCCGCTGGTCGAAATTGGTGAGGTTGTCAGTAACAGTCAATTCACTGTAAAAGGAAAATCAGGCAGAACTGTGATTGATGCCAGCCTGGATGAGTTAAAATCTGCCTGGAAAACTCCTTTAGCATGGGACTGATGAACCCACAAAGACTTAAAATCAGCCTGTATGCTTCTTCCCTGGAACAATTCAGTTCAGCTTCACGCCAAACTCTTTCTGGCGTTATCTGCCCAATCCCGTAAATAATGACTTTCCCACCTGCTCCGTTCGAATAAAATGAGAGAAACATTCTGATATTCCGAAAGTCGAGATGAAATCGAGTTTTGAGTTGAATCATTCCTGTCTGGAGCGTGTAACGATTGGAAGGAAACCCCTGTAATTTATCGGTTTATAGTCGCAAAGTCTCTTCTCAGATACTACGATAGAACTTACGGAACTTTCTGCGCCAAGCAGTGTTTACCTTTGTGGAAAGGTGTGAAAACGGATGTCTGAAACAAATCATAGTTCAACTAACCCTGATGAGTTCGAAATTACTCAGGAATCGATTGATAAACTCAGTTCTTCGTATCAACAGATTCACGGAGAAATGTCCAAGGTCATTATTGGCCAGGATGAGGTCATTGAACAACTCCTGATCTCGTTATTCAGTCGCGGCCATTGTTTACTGGAAGGCGTTCCCGGGCTGGCCAAAACATTAATGATCAGTTCGCTGGCACAAACGCTTTCGATGTCCTTCAGTCGAATTCAGTTTACCCCCGACTTAATGCCTGCCGACATCACAGGCACTGACGTCTTGCAGGAAAATCGAGATACAGGCGAACGGGAATTTCGATTTATTCCAGGCCCTTTATTCCACAACGTTGTACTGGCGGACGAAATCAACAGAACTCCTCCTAAAACACAGGCCGCTTTGCTGGAGGCCATGCAGGAACATCAAGTGTCTGTCGGCCAGACGCGACATGTTCTCAGTGATCCATTTTTTGTGTTGGCAACACAAAACCCGATCGAGCAGGAAGGCACATATTCCCTGCCTGAAGCTCAGCAAGACCGGTTTATGTTTAAGGTCTATGTGCGGTATCCTTCTTTTGAAGAAGAACGACAAATCGCCAGACAGACGACATCCATTTCGAATAAGAAAATCGAACAGGTGTTAAACGCCGTAGACGTGCTTGAGATTCAAAAAATTGTTCGTCAGGTTCCTGTCTCGGACCATGTGATAGATTATGCACTGGCTCTGGTCAGACAAACCAGAGTGAATGAACCAGGGGCTCCTGATTTCATTAACGAATGGTTAAGTTGGGGCGCAGGTCCTCGCGCAGTACAAAACCTCTTACTAGGTGGAAAAACACGAGCGTTACTGAATGGTCATACTCATGTCTCTACGGAAGATATCAGCGCTCTGGCGGCCCCCGTGTTACGACATCGAATCGTAACGAACTTCTCAGCCGAATCGGAAGGCATTTCTCCCGACCGAGTGATTGAGCGATTGATTGAAGAGACACCGTCAAAGGAAGGCGAACTGACCAGTGACCCAAGATTACAGAAAATTTTTGCTGCCTGAAGCAATTTCCCGAATTTCTCGATTGGAAATTAGGGCGCGTTCAATTGTCGAAGGGTTCTTATCCGGATTGCACCGTAGTCCTTTTTTTGGCCAATCGGTGGAATTTGCTCAACACCGTGAGTACGCCCCCGGAGATGATGTACGCAATATTGACTGGAAAGTCTGGTCCAAAACAGACAAGTATTACATCAAACAATATGAAGAAGATACGAACTTAAGAACCACACTCTTGGTTGATGTCAGTGAATCCATGCAGTTTGGTACAGGGCCACTCAGCAAATATGAATATGGTTGTACGGCAGCAGCAGCCCTGTCTTATCTGCTACTAAAACAACAGGACGCTGTAGGTTTGGTGACTTTTGATGATGCCGTTCGCTCTAAAGTACAGCCATTAAGTAAACGAAATCACTTAAATGCACTGCTGACTGCATTGGCAGCTGAAAAACCAGCTAAAAAAACGGACATTTTTGACGTATTAAAAGAAGTCGCCGAAACGCGTTCCAAAAAAGGGACTATTATTCTCATTTCCGATTTATTTGTGAATCGGGAAAATTTATTCAAAGGTTTGAGACTCCTGCAATATCGCGGACACGATGTCATGTTGCTGCATATTCTGGATGATCAGGAACTCGATTTTAATTATGGAGGGACAACTCGTTTTGAAGGCATGGAAGAGACCGGTGAACTGGTCTGTGATCCCCGCTCATTACGAGAGGGTTATCTCAATGCCATGCAAGAGTTCTTAAATGAAATTAGAAGACGGTGCGCCAAAAATAAATTTGACTATCAAACCATTCGAACCAGCGAATACCTGGATGCAGCCCTGGCACATTATCTAAACCATCGCATCGGCATGCAACAATCTATCAGACAGTAACTCGACCAGATGAATCAGATTTCAACAAACCCCTATAGAATTAACTGAATACATCTAATATGGAAACATGGTTAACACAACATTTTGTGAATTCGGCACTGGTCTACACCGGTGCCATGATGGTCGCTGCGCCCATCATCATTCACTTGATTAACCGCTTCCAATATAAACGGGTTCATTTTGCGGCTATGGAATTTCTGCTGCAGAGCCAGCAGACGAATCAGAGACGCGTTTTACTAGAACAGCTCCTGCTATTATTGCTGCGGATACTTCTGATTATCTGTCTGTTGCTATTAATTGCACGGCTGATCCTGGATCCGAATCAACTATCAATGTTTCATGGTGCGAAATCACACCATGTGATCGTACTGGATGATAGTGGCTCGATGCAGAATGTCTGGGGCGAACAGAATGCCTTTGACGAAGGTTTACAAGTCATTCGGAAAATCGCTGCAGAAGGAGCGAATCGCCCCAACACGGAAAAGTTTTCTCTCATCCTTCTCTCACGTGCCGATGCACCACTGTTTTTGCAACGAGATATCAACGAAGAACTGATCAACGAACTGGACGCCAAGCTGAGTAATTTAACTTGTTCGCATCAGAGCCTCGACCTGAACCAGGGACTGGAAGTCGCTGCTGATTTGTTAAACGAAGACCGGGCCGTGATCAAAACTCTGCACCTGATCTCAGATTTTCGGAAATCTGACTGGCAGGAGAAAAAAGGAGTCGCTTCCACGATCGAAAATTTGAGTCAAGATGATGTTGCCATTAATCTGGTCAAAACAGTCCCCGATTCACAACCCAATCTGGCGATTACGGAACTTTCCGGTGCCACAGAAGTTGCAGCCGTGAACGTCCCTCTGCGTTTGAGAGTCAGTATCAAAAATTTTGGAGACCAGGTTGCCAATGATGTGCGAGTCTCGGCGTTCGATGACCAGAACAAACTTCCCATGAGTATTGTTTTTGACAAAATTGAAGCAGGCAGTGAAATCTCTCAGGACTTTGATGTCGTTTTTAATAAACCGGATCTCCATCAGATTAATGTCAGCTTGACGAATGATGCACTCGGCGGAGATAACCAGCGTTTTCTGTCCATCGCTGTCAAACCTTCAAATCCCGTATTGATCATTGACGGAAATCCGTCGGGTAACGAATGGATGTATATTCAGACCGCAATCGCCCCGGATGCCTCAACCACCGGCTTTGCCCCTTCTGTCGAAAGTGTAGATTACCTCCGCAGACATCCCTTAGATCAGTTTAAAAATATTTATCTGCTGAACGTGGCTGAACTCCCTCTCGATGCTGTTTCCGTTTTAGAAAATTTTGTCTCGGAAGGGGGAGGTTTGATCTGGTTCGTCGGGCCTTCCATCCAACCAGCGTTTTATAACGACAAGTTATTTAACGAGGGAAAGGGGCTGTTCCCCGCACCATTGGAGATGGCGCCTCGCGATCTACCCGCCCGAGAAACCAATACAATCGTGGACATGCAAGTCAGCGATCACCCTTTGTTTTCTGTCTTCGCAGGTCAGGACAATCCACTGATTGAAGCGGTCACCATTTCCAAATACTTCCCGCTCTCACAGAAATGGTTGCAAACAGAGGCAAAAAATGCGTCAGGAGTGAATGTCATCGCCACGCTCAGAAATCAGGCGCCCTTCATCGTAGAACACCGTTTTGGCAAAGGCCGTATTATCACCTGCCTGACGTCAGCAGGACCAATCGCGACCAGCGAAGGAGAACCGTGGAACTCCTGGGCACTTAACCCAAGCTACATCGTATTTCAACTGGAGCTTCAAAAATATCTGGTTCAGTCGCGCTCTCACGAACAGGCAGAAATCGTGGGAGACCCGATTACGTTTTCACTCGATGCAGCCATGTTTTCTGATGAAATTCAAATTCAAACTCCTGTTTCTCAAGGAGAGCGAACCATTCGACTGAAAGCCTCACCCAAACAGGAAACCAGCGATTCCGAAAACGGCTCATTGAAGTTGGTCACGACATACCGGGAAACAGATCAACCGGGCATTTATTCTGTTCAGTTGAAACGCCAGGACCAAACAGTGGAACAACAGATGTATGCGTTTAATTTCCCGTCTACGGAAAGCAACCTGGAACTGGCAACCACCGAGGAATTATTTAAAGTGCTGGGAAATCGATCACAAATCCAGATTCAGGAGCCGGGAGAGTTTCAGTGGATTCAAGGCCAGGAAGCGGGTCGAGAAATTACGAACTCGATATTAGTGATTCTGTTTCTGATATTGATCTGTGAACAGTTATTGGCTTACCGATTAAGCTACCATCCTCAGACAGCGAGTGCTGCTGCATGAACTTTTTTTCTCACATTCCTGATTTATTCATCTTGGCCGCAGGCGAAACGACCGCGTTTCGTTCGATCGAGTACGATACGCCCGAATCAGGATGGGGTTGGCTGTTCCTGCTGGGTGGCCTGTTTCTTATCCTGGCGCTTTCCTTCCGAACTGCCTGGAAGGATTCGTCTCAACTACCTCTCTTCTGGCGTTGCTGGCTGACCGGCTTACGACTCTGTGTTTTAGTGGCTCTGATTATTATCGTCTTCAATCCACACGAACGCACTCAAAAAATGTCATTCCGTCCTTCAAGAGTGGCAGTTCTAGTCGATACATCGCTTTCAATGCGGCATCCCAATGAACAAGTACCCGTCAATGCCAGTTCTCCGGCAAATCAATCTGTCCCCAGTCGTATGCAGGCTGTTGACAAATTGCTGGCGGATTCGCCATTGATTAAAGACCTGCAGAAAAAACATCAGGTAAGTGTTTACACCTTCGACCAGGAGTTAACGGGACCACATCACGTCTTTAAAAAAGAGCAGGCAGAAGAAATTCCGACAGCATCGGATACAGGCTCAAATCCGATAGCGCAATCGAATGCACAAATCGACTGGGACAGCCTGTTGCAACCTCAAGGACTGGAAACCCGACTGGGCGAATCATTGGGGCAGTTGATTCGTGAAATCAATGGCTCCACTCTTTCCGGAATCATTATTGCCACCGATGGCGCTTCCAATGCCGGCACCGATTTATTGACTGCAAACGAAGTGGCGAAAGAATCTAAGGTGCGCCTTATCACACTGGGGACCGGCAGTCCTACAAAACCGGCCAATATTCAGGTTGCTAAAATCATTGCCCCGACAGATGTGCAATTTGGTGATGCCTTTGAAATCACAGCACTCCTGCAATCCATCGGGATGCCCGGTCGAAACGTCACCATCGAGTTATTGAAAAAACTCAAAGATGAAGCGCAGCCAACGGTCGTTGATTCAGTGGATCTTTTACTACCCTCTGAAGAAGGAATCCCGCTGGATGTCAAATTCGAACGGACTCCCAGCGAAGAAGGTGAGATCAGCTATACCGTGCGCGTGCGGGGCAACCAGTTGCTGCGCGATGCGAATATGATGGATAACGAACTGGAACACACGGTTAATGTCTTCAGTCGTCCGACACGAACTCTTATTTTGGCAGGTGGTCCGATGCGGGACTATCGGTTCGCTAGAACCATGCTCTATCGACACCCATCCATCAAATCGGATGTCTGGTTGCAATCCGCACCATCTGGGGTTTCTCAAGATGCAGATGAACTGCTATATGAATTCCCCGATCGAACAGCCTTATTTGAATATGATGTCATCCTTGCATTTGATGTGAACTGGGAACTGCTCTCGCCGGAACAGATGCAAACGTTAAATGAATGGGTTGCCACGGGAGGGGGAGGTATCGTATTGGTTGCCGGCGATGTCAACACACCCAAACTCGCGCAGGACGCCGAAAAGTTCCAGCCGATCCTTGACTTATACCCTGTATCAATCAATTCATTTGTACGTGATTATCTGGATGAAGAAGCCACTCAAATCCGCAGGATTGAATGGACGCAGGCAGGTCTGGAGGCAGGCTTTCTGATGCTGACTGACGACCCCGCAACCTCCAGAGAATTATGGGAGAACTTTCCGGGCATTTATCGCTGCTATCCCTCAAATGGTCCCAAAGCAGCAGCAACTGTCTATGCCCATTTCCCGGATCCTAAAACACAAACAGAGTATGGTTTCTCGATCTTGATGGCTTCACAGTATTACGGCGAAGGTCGCTGCTTTTATCTGGGTAGCCCTGAAATCTGGCGTCTGAGGTCCATCGAAGAAGATTATTACGATCGATTCTGGACCAAGCTGATCCGAAACGTGGGACAGGGTCGCAGTAAAAGAGGTACCAAACGGGGTACTTTAATTCTCGAACGGGATGAATATCAGCTGGGTCAGACTGTGTCAGTTCGTGTTCGATTACTCAATCCCGAGTTTAAACCTTTGATTCAAGAGTCGGTGCCTATGGAAGTAATCGACCCGCGCGGCAGACCTCTGGTTCCCAACCTGCTATTGATGCATGATCGAAATCGACCGGGAGAGTATGTTGCCAGTTTTCGCGCCAGTCTCCCTGGAAAATATCGCTTCCAATTGAACGTTCCTGACTCCAAAGGACAAATTGTAGATGGTAGTCTTTCGGTTTTACTCCCCCGCCTGGAAGATGAGTCGCTAAGTCAAAATGTGAAAGGACTCAAAGAATTATCCCGAGACACGGGTGGAACCTATCTCGCCATTGGAGAGGCAGAAAAAATTCCCGCACTCCTGCCTGAGATGGGAGAAGAGTTTCTGGTCGATGAACGATTGAAAACACTCTGGGATCAGCAATGGGTCTTTTTCATGTTAGCGGGATTATTGGCAATCGAATGGCTCACAAGAAAACTGTTTAAATTATCATAACTTAACCTGTTAAATGAGAAAAAGATGATGACTCCCTCTGGTCAGTCTGAAATAAACGCATGAATGAACCTTCTCAATCATCGATCCCTGTGGAACTCACCGATCTACTCAATCGGTTACGGGGCAAAATACGTCGATATATTCTGCTGGAAGGAACTGCCAAACTGCTGGCCGTTATCGGCCTGGTATTCTGGTTCAGCTTCGTTGTCGACTGGGCTTACTTTCAACTCAGTCACCTTGAATTACCTATCTGGTATCGTGCTTCTTTCATCCTGATTGCACTCACAACAATCCTGTTTCTGGCCGGTAGCTTTATTATCGTTCGTCTCCTGAAAAAAATGAGGAGAAAAGCATTAGCGCTGGTACTGGAACGACGCTTTCCCGAATTAAACGACCGCCTGGCAACTGCGATAGAATTGCACGACTCTCAAGAATCACAGAACGCTCTGACGAAAGCGATGCTGCAGCGAACGGTTAATGAGGTCGCTGAAGGCAGTCGCCAACTTCCGCTGGAAGAGGTTTTCGACAAGCGTCCCTTAAAGCGCGCTGTTTTCTGGTCCGGTCTATTGCTGGTTTCCATTCTAGTGCTGGCGATCTTCAATCAACCTGCAATGGCTCGCTGGGCCAAAGGTTATCTGGAGCTGCGCAGCGACTACTGGAATCGTGAAACCGGCCTGGTGGTGAAAGTCATTGCTCAACCGGGAGATCGAATCAAAGAATTCCAGAACCAGACTTATAAGCATGGTTTAGGAAACGATCTGACCTTACTGGTTGAGACCGTTGATGGCAAAAAAGTCCCTGATCGAGTGCAACTGACTTATCGTACGCAAAATGGACGTAGCGGTGGACGCACTGTGATGTCGCGCATGGGAGAAGGTCGATTTAAACATACCATTACAGATCTCCTGGATGACATCCAGATTTGGGTCTCTGGAAACGACTTTACGAATCCCAATCCATATCAGGTGAATATCGTTGAAACTCCCGTTTTGGATCATATTCAACTGGCATGTTATTACCCGGAGTATACGGGATTAAATCAAATAAACCCTGAAACAAAGCAGCCACTGGCTGATCTCCAGACGGTCCAGGGAACCCAGATCTCTTTACCAATCAATACAAAATTTGAGATGGCATCAACTGCCAATAAACCAATCACTCGCTTTTCACTAGAGACCGATACGCTTCAGATCCAACTGGAGCAGTCTCCACCAGATTCAGTGAGAGAAACCGAGAACTTCCTGGCATGGAAAAACCCAGAGGGAGAAATTGTGAAGCAGGTCCCCTTCACTGCCTCTCAGATGCAGCAGATGTGTGGCACTGATGGGTTCACTTTCCGAATTCCATTTATATTAGTCGCAAAAGAACAAGACCTGACAGCAGTGAGTGATAATTCTATTCCCGAAAGCATTCCATTAATTGCAGACCAACCCATTCGCATCTATTTGGAAGATGCAGATGGTTTACTGGTGACGGAACCGATTCGATTGAGTATCAATGGTATCATCGACCAGCCACCAAAAGTTGACACACAGCTCACAGGAATCGGCAAGTCCATCACTCGGAAGGCCATGATTCCAGTGGAGGGTATTATCACAGACGAGTATGGAATTCAGTCTGCTCGATTTAATTTTCTGGTCGATCAGGACACCAACTTCAGGCCACGTCCTTTCCGCAAGAAGCCTTCCAATAACCCGAAAGATTTTTCTCTTCAAAGAAGTGACAATGAACCCTGGGAACGTTTTGAAGTTCTTCCCCTTGATTTGAAAGTGGGTCAGAAAATCAGCCTGACGGTTCAAGCGGAAGATGCTGATAATTTGAGTGGACCACATAAAGTTCATGGGGAAACGTATCATTTCGAAATTGTAACAGACGAAGAACTGCTCTCGATTCTGTATTCGAAAGAACTGAATCTGCGAAAACGCTTCGAGCAAATCTATCAGGAAGTCACTCAAACGCGCGATGACCTCAATCAACGCGTCGAACAATTACAGCAATCTCAAACAATAAAACTAAAACAAAAGCAGGGACAATCAGACTCCAAATGGCCTGAGATCCTCAAAGATATTCAGAATGCGGTTGCCATCTCAGCTGATCGCTCGTTGTATGGCACGCGAAAAAATGCGACCGAGACAGCCTCCATAGTTGAATCGTTTCATGATATTCGAGATGAGCTTGTGAATAATGGAGTCGCGACGGCACAAATTATGGGCCGAATTGATGACAAAATCTTGAAGCCGCTTACCATGATCCACGAACAGGATTTCCCCGATCTGGACCAACAGCTGGGACTGTTCCGATTTGCAATCGAAAAAAACAATGATCCCCTGCCAGAAATACAGAGCAGCATCGAATTGTTAAATGCACTGCTGTTCCGAATGAAGAGTGTCCTCAACGAAATGCAAGACTTATTAGAATTTCACGAAGCAATTGAAATGCTCAAAAGCCTTATCGAAAGAGAAAAAAAACTGAGTGAAGATACAAAAATGTTTCGCAAAAACAAGCTCTTGGATCGTCTCAAAGGGTTAGGACTGGAGTAAACAGTCAATATAAGGCTTATCGAACCAACACTGAGGCAATGATTTGTCAAAACCCAAACCATAAACTGAACACTAATACACGCTTCGGCCAGAGTCCATCAGTTGCTATAATGTAATCGGGCTCGTTCTGTACGTTCACGATAAGATAAGAGGGACACCAATCTTACATTTACCCGCCCTTATTATTTCTGAGATCACAGGGGATACTCTGACTGGAGGATCACGCATGTTGAAACGTTCGCGGATTGCCGTTCTGCTCATGACAGTGCTTATCAGTCTTTACAGTGTTGATGTCTGTCATGCTCAGGTAAAAAGCGCGCAGCCCACCACCTCCCCCAAAACCAATAAAGTAGATCGTGGACTCTCAGATCAGCAGGAAGCCATTTCACAACAGTTCAAACGCTTTGAATCGACCCTCCATGACCTTGGGGAATATATGAAAAAGACCGATCCAGCACGGGCAGATCTGCTGTTTCGTGCTTTTGGTCAAAGTAAACAAAATCAAATGACAGTCGAAATGCAGCGTATTTTACAAATGCTGCAAAACGGACAACTGGGCGATGCCGTCGAACGACAGGATCATCTGGTCAAAAACATGCAGGCTTTGCTGGCGCTGCTTCAGAGTGAAGACAGAATGAGCGAAGTAGAAAAAGAAAAGCAACGCATTCAGAATCTACTTAAAGATGTCAATCGCCTGATGGGTCAAGAGCGCGATGTCAGAGCCGCTACCGAACGAGGCGAAAACCCTGCCAATCTGAAAGAGAAACAAAAACAAACTTCAAACAATGCACAAAAATTGATTGATAAAATCGATCAGCAGGACTCAGAAAAAAACAATCCCAATAAGTCCGAGAATAAAAAGCAGGACAAACAGGAAAAGAAGAGCACTGACGGAAAACCGCAGGATCAGAAATCGAAGAAAGATAAATCAAAATCGGATTCCGATTCTCAGAAGTCAAAAGACTCCAAATCAAAAGGAAAGACTCCTGAAAAAGGGAAGTCTGATCCGAAACAAAAGGGTTCACCAGAACAGAAACAATCTCCATCTCAGCAGCAGTCTAAATCTAAACAGCAGTCAAAATCGCAACAACAGAAGAAGCAATCGCAGAATAAGCAATCTCAACAGAAACAAAACCAGCAATCCCAGCAGCAACAACAGACGCCTGGCCGAGAAGAAATTGAACAGGCGCGCAAGGAGATGGAAAAGGCGATTGAGCAGCTGGAAAAAAAACAAAAAGAAGCTGCCTCGGAACATCAGGATGACGCCATAAGAAAGCTGGCAGAAGCGAAAGAAAAACTGGAGGAAATGCTGCGACAGCTCCGGGAAGAAGAACGTGAGCTGATGTTAGCAGCAATGGAAGCTCGACTGCAGAAAATTCTGGCACAACAGAAACGGGTTTATTCAGGTACGCTTTCCATCGCTCAAGTTCCAGAGAAAGAACGAACCAGCCGACATACCGCGCGTGCCGTCCAATTAGCGCGTGAAGAGAGTTCGATCGCCCTCGAAGTCGAAAAGGCATTATTAGTACTTAAGGATGAAGGGTCATCTGTTGCCTTCACAGAAGCCTTATCTGAAGTTCGGGAAGATGTGCAAACCGCTTCCTATCGATTGAATCGCACACAAGTGGGCGAACTGACTCAGGAAATTGAAAAAGACATTATCAGTTCACTCGAAGAAATGATTGATGCCCTGCAAAAAGAAATGGAAAAGTCAGAAAAAGAAAAAAAACAGCAGCAACAACAGCAGCAACAGCAGGGCCCCCCAGATGGTCAATCTCTGGTTGACATGTTAGCAGAGATCAAAATGCTGCGATCATTACAAATGCGTGTTAATAAACGTACACGCAGGATTGAAAAGATGGCATTGGAAAAAGATGCCAACCAGGCAGATATCCATCAGCAGCTTCAACAATTATCAAACCGACAAACTCGTATTCAGAATGCAACTCACATTCTGGCAACGGGTAAGAATAAATAATTTCTACAGAACGAAGTATCATTTGAAGGTCTGTTATTGACATGATTCATAGGCTCCATTCAATACAAATCAATCAAGCTGCCGCTCGCCGAATATTAATGGTGGTTCTACTGGTTTTCGTTTGCCTTCAGGGGGTTCCCACTTCACTGCCGGCTCAAGACAAACCGAAAGCACCAGAACAAGCCAAGATTGAAGTGTATGCAGCTCCGACTGCACTTGAGCTCAAAATGCAGTTACAAAACTGGGCAGCCGATCAGAAAACGAAAAACCCGGCAGAATTAAAATCCATCGCCAGATTACTGGTTAAGTTAGATTCACCACTCTCGCCTGAACAAAAACTGGCCCTGACGCTTCAGGTTTTTTCTGAACTGAATCCTGAAGCAAAACAGTTAGTCCAGGCTTATCAGCTTTCCGATAAACTTCCTCAGCTTTCCAGTCACCCCTTATTGGTGAATGGAAAAGCAGAGACGTTTTACCTGTCCAATATCCGCTATTACGTCGCCAGGAATTTAACGCAATTTCGGATGGTAGATCAGGCGCTGGAACTTTTCACATCCATCAAACCTGATGAATTAATCGATCCCGCTGGATATCTGTTTTACAAAGCCGTTTGTGAGCATCACTTGTTACAAAAAGAGGCCTGCGGAAAAACGCTGGATTTACTGCTTAATAATACGGAGCAAATTCCAGAAAGATACACTCAGGTCGCGATCCTCATGCAGGCAGATTTAGCCGAGCTGAAAGATGAAAGCCTGGATGAAATCTCACGAAAAATGAGTGATGTGGAGCGCAGACTCGAATTGGGAAACTCTGGTAAAAAAGTACAGAAAGTCGAAGATGAAATCATTGCCTCGCTGGACAAACTGATAAAAAAAATGGAAGACCAGTCGAAGAAGGGGTCTTCTTCAGGAGCAGGCGCAGGAAGTTCCAATTCGCCCGATGGGGGATCAAGTGAAAGCAGGGTAAAAGGTCAGACCGCACCAGGAGAAGTTGACAAGAAAAAATTGTCGAATAATGGTGGCTGGGGAGATTTACCGCCGAAGAAACAGGCGTCTGCCAAGAATATTATCAACCGCAATTTCCCCTCACATTACCGCAAAGCCGTTGAAAAGTATTTCAAAAAACTGGCAACCCAGAAAGCCAATACCGGCAAATAGAATTTAGACGACCAAAAAATACCCAAGTTGAGTTTTTGGAGAGTTTTTCATGCAACCTCTGTTTTGTATTTCCCTGACAATGCTGCTTGCCGTTTCACCGGAAGTTGAAGTGACCTCATTAAGTGGAGCTTCGGTATCAGGTAATCTACAGTCATTAAACAAAACAGCCATTCATCTGAAACAGGAAAAAACTGCGAATGAACTTACACTCTCTGAAGTTTTGAATATTCGATTTCCTAAAAATCGATTTCGACGCAGCTTACAATCGCCGTTCACTATCAGATTCACTGACGGATCTCTCTTCCCGATTCAATCGCTGCTCAGTAATGAGAAGCAAGTCAAAATCGGCGGAGATCAGACGGGCTCATTGATCATACCGGCAAAGAGTGTTTCCTCTATTCGCTTTGGATCCTTGAATTCAAATATCAGGGAAGCCTGGGATAAACTTCTGAATGGCAAACACAGTAAAGATTTGCTCGTTGTCCAGAAAGAAAATGTGCTTGATTTTATTGATGGAGTGGTTGGTTCTATTTCCGACGAAAAAATCCAGTTCTTCACCGGTGATGATGAAGTTTCAGTCGATCGAAAACGTGTGTTTGGGATCATCTATTTTCGACAACCCGTAACGGAAACGACTCCTTTCTGTTCGATCCGATTAACCAGCAATGGACTCATTCATGCATCATCAATTGCATTTTCGGGTAATGAATTCGAAGCGACGTTACAAAATGGGGCTCAAGCCCGATTTGATGCGTCGGTCATTGCCAATCTGGATTTCAGTCAGGGAAAGGTTCGTTACCTCTCCGATTTGGAACCTCGCAATATTAAATACACACCCTTCTTTGATACCGTTTGGAAATATCGCAAAGACAAACATCGTGATGGAGGGCCTCTGCGACTGGCAGGGAAAGAATATTCACGCGGACTTTATATCCATTCTAAGACACTTCTACAGTATCGCATCAAAAATGAATATCGAAATTTTCGCGCCATCATGGGAATTGATGATTCTGTTCCCAGCATTGGATTCGTGTATGTAGAAATAAAAGGCAATGGTCGGACTCTCTATTCCGGGAACGTTCGAAGTTCCGATCGGCCTGTAGAATTAAATCTGGATGTGCGCGGCGTGCGCGATCTCGATATTTTAGTCGACTTTGGTGATAATCTTGAAATCTGTGATCATCTCGATCTTTGTGAGGCTCGCTTAATTAAATAATCTGTGTCGCGGCATCAGGCCTGTCTGTCATTCTTGTGAATTGATCAGAGCCTGTTCCCTTCTGGAATGATAAAGGTAATTTGATGCAGAGAACTTTCTTCTGTGATCGATGTTTCACCAGCATACTCATGCTGCTTCTGCTACCCGCCTTTGCGCAGGCAGCAGTAGATCCTGCAGTCCTGGCAGCACAAAAACAACGAGTGGATGTGATTAAAGCAGTCTCTCCGTCGGTCGTCGCCATTTTTGGGGCAGCAGGCAAAGGCGGTGGCTCGGGTGTGTTAGTCACATCAGATGGATTTGCACTGACGAACTTCCATGTCGCTTCTCCATCCGGTAATTTCATGAAGTGTGGCCTGAATGACGGTAAGCTCTACGATGCGGTGATTGTCAGCGTCGATCCGACAGGCGATATTGCTTTGATAAAACTACTGGGGCGAACGGATTTTCCCGTAGCCCGCCTCGGAAACAGTGATACTGTCAAAGTGGGTGACTGGGCCTATGCCATGGGCAATCCCTTTTTATTAGCCACCGATTTTCAGCCAACGATTACCTATGGAATTGTCAGCGGGGTCCACCGCTATCAATATCCCGCAGGAACATTTCTGGAATACACGGACTGCATTCAGGTTGACTCTTCGATCAATCCCGGAAATTCGGGGGGACCTCTTTTTAATGATCAGGGCGAACTGATCGGCATCAATGGGCGGGGCTCATTCGAAAAACGAGGACGTGTCAATTCCGGAGCGGGCTATGCAATTTCGATCAACCAGATCAAACACTTCTGGGATCATTTAAAAAGCGGACGCATCGTAGATCATGCTGCTTTAGGTGCGACCGTTTCAACTGATTTTGATTCCAAGATTGATGTTACGGAAATTCTGGAAGAATCAGACGCGTTTCGTAAAGGTTTGCGACTGGGAGATGAGATCGTCTCTTTTGCAGGCCGCCCTATCCGTAGTGTAAATCAATTCAAAAATATTCTGGGAATTTATCCTGCCGGCTGGACGTTGCCGCTTGTCTATCGACGAGATGAAAAGAAAACAACCATTTATGTTCGCCTGCAGGCATTACACAGCGCATCGGAATTGCAAAAACAGGCCGGACAGAAAAAAATCATCCCGGAGAAACCTTCTAAGCCGGGTGATAAAAAACCATCACCGATGCCGCATCCACACGCCAAGCAGGCGGCGACTCCTCCACCGGAAAAATATAAACATCTCTATATCTCTAAAACCGGGTTTGCCAATTATTATTTTAATCAAAGGCAACAAGATCGGTTACTGCAGGCTTTAAATGACTCCAGCAATTTTTCCGATCGTAAAGGAAACTGGTCACTTACAGGAAAGCAAATTGATGGTGATGAATTCACACTGACATTAGCTGATAAAGGGATTGGGTTCGAGCTCGGCAATGATGTCTATCTGCAATCTCTTGAGTCGGGAATGCTCTTGGATGAACCGCCGGGAACGGGTGGATTATTAGCAGCATTTCATCACTTTCGGTTACTGTTTTCCGGCCAAACGGCACGCTTTACTGACTTTTATTATCTGGGAAGCGAACACCTGGATGGAAAAAATGAGCTGGTTGATGTTCTGGTTGCCATACAAACTGGAGCGATTTCCCGATGGTACTTCAATAAGTCAGACCTCTCTCTGAAGGGTTTCGATTTTTACCTCACAGAAAATTCCGAAGTCTGTGCCATCCGTTTTGAACAATTCCAAACGCTCAAAGGGCAAAAATTCCCAAGTGAAATCAACGTTCAGTACGGTGACAGACCAGTGATGAAATTAAAAATTGAACAGGTAAAATTAGAGACTTTAGAAAACTCAAAAAAATAGTGTCGTTTGTGATGAAAGAAAATACCGTGAAATCTGCATTCGTTTGTTTGTGCCTGATTACTTCTGCCCTGACAGTTCCGGTCTCGGCACAGGCCTCCTCACAAGCAACGATTCAACACGCCTTGCCTCGACTGGTAAAGATCTTTGGAGCAGGTGGTGTAAAAAATCTCTATGGATACAGTACCGGTTTCCTCGTATCACCGCAGGGTCATATTGCCACTATCTGGAGTCCAGTGCTTGATACCGATCGGCTGTCTGTCGTACTGCATGATGGACGCCGCTTTGAAGCAGAAGTCCTCGGAGCTGAACCACATCTGGATCTGGCTATCATCAAGCTGAAATCAGAACACGAACTCAAACTCCCCTACTTTGATTATCAAAATAAAGCCATTGCAGGTGCGGGAACACGAATTTTGGGCTTCAGTAATATGTTTCGTGTAGCGACCGGAGATGAACCGGTGTCTGTCCTGCATGGGGTGATTGAAGCACGCACAGAATTACCGCGCAGACGAGGAGCATTCGAACTTTCTTATACGGGTGACGTTTATGTTGTGGATGCCATAACCAATAACCCGGGTGCCGCCGGAGGTGCAATTTTAACTTACGACGGAAAACTCCTGGGCATGATCGGCAAACAGGTTCGCAATGCAAAAACCAACACATGGGTTAACTACTCCTTGCCCATTGATGTTTTAAGTAAAAGTATTGAGCAGATCATTACCGGAAAATATGAGTCCAGTGAAAATCAGAAGAAACCAGAAACAGAGACACCAGAGCGATACCGCCCCGTCGATTTCGGTCTGGTCATGGTGCCGGATGTCCTCTACCGAACACCGGCTTTCATCGACAGTGTGCTTCCCGGTTCATTAGTAGCCAAAGCAGGTCTCCGCCCCGACGATCTGGTTGTTTTCGTGAATGATGAGCTCATTAAATCATGTAAAACATTAAAGTCGGAGCTGGGAAAGCTGGAATCCGGTGATCAACTTCGTCTGGTAGTTCGACGTGACAATCAATTGATCTCACTCGAACTACAGGTACCACCCGAAAACAAATAACTGATTACCAATCGAAGAAATATGCCACACATTATCTCAAAATCATTGATCCTGTTCGCTTTGATCTGCAGCATGCAGGTTCAAGGCCTCTCAGCCCAGAATCCGAAACCTGATCTGGAAGCGCTGGAAGAACGCGCATTCAAACAGGCGACTGCGTTTGTGAACCCCTCTATTGTCAGAATTGAAACTGTGGGCGGTCAGGATCGTGTGGGAAAACTCATTACAGGTACTGGCCCTACCTCCGGCGTGATTGTCAGTCGAGATGGTTTGATCATTTCCAGTGCCTTCAATTTTATTGGAAAGCCTTCGTCGATTCTGGTCACATTGCCAGATGGCCGCCGTTTCCCCGCGCAGATCGTTGCTACCGACCACCTGAAGATGTTGACTCTGTTAAAAATTGGTGCACAAAATCTGCCGGTTCCCTTGGCTGTTCCCGAAAAGGAAATTCAGGTGGGAATGTGGGCCATTGCACTCGGACGCACTTTTGATCTTGATCAGCCGAGTATTTCTGTCGGGATCGTCAGCGCTTTAGGGAGAATCTGGGGTAAAGCCATCCAGACAGATGCCAAGATATCACCGATCAATTATGGCGGCCCACTGGTGGATATCAATGGTCGCCTGATGGGAATTCTCGTGCCCCTCTCTCCAGGAGCAACCGGTGAAACAGCAGGCGTGGAATGGTATGACTCAGGAATTGGATTCGCGATTCCCATGTATGATGTGCTGAAGATTATTCCCCGACTGAATACCGGAAAAGATTTACACCCCGGCAAATTAGGAATCACCCTGAGCGGAAAAGGTGACCTGTCAACCGACATGAAGCTGGATCGCGTGCGGTATGGGAGCCCTGCACAAGAGGCAGGTCTCAAAGCGGGAGACACTGTTATCAAGTTTGATGGCCAAACGACCAAAATGCATTCACAGATCAAACAGATTCTGATGCGAAAGTATGCGGGCGAGTCAGCCAGCTTGACAGTCACCAGAGAAGGTTTCAGTGAACCTCAGACTTTTCAAGTCACTCTGGTGGAAAAACTCGTACCGTTTGAATCGGGATTTCTGGGCATTCTTCCTCAACGCACAATGAATTCTCAGGTTGCAGGAGTTGGTGTGCGGTATGTGTTTTCTAAATCTGCCGCTGCGAAAGCTGGTTTAAAATCGAATGACCGAATCCTGGAATTCAATCAGCAAAAAGTTGCCAATTCAGAAGCTCTGGCATCCATGGTCAATCACTTACGCCCCAGTGATCCGGCTGAGTTATTGATCTTACGCGATCAAAAGCAGTTGAAACTGAAGGTCACCTTGCAATCGACTCCACACTCTGTTGCATCGTCACTGCCAACCCAGGCACTTCCCTCCAGAACAGCTGCGAAAAATGAACAGCAAAAAATCAAGGTAGGGCATTTTAAAGATCAACTTCCCGGCGATGACCAGAAATTCTGGGTTTATGTTCCCGAAAACTACTCCCCCAATCATCAGTATGGTTTGATGGTCTGGATTCACCCGCCTGGTAACACAATGGAATCGACGATTCTTAAAGAATGGAAAAGTATTTGTGAACAACGGGGAATTATCCTGGTGGGGCCCTCCGCACAAGATGTCATTCGATGGAATCGGGACGAAACAGAGTTTGTCAAGGAAGTCGTAGAATCTATAAAAACCCGATATGCAATTGATTCAAAACGGATCTTTTTAATCAGCCATGCCAACGGTAGTGAATTTGCTTTCCATCTGGCTTTTAAGTATCGAGAACTATTCCGCGGCGTTGCTGTCTCCGCCTCTTCGATTCGAGACCAGCCTCCTGAAACAGACCCTGATTTTCCTTTGAGTTTTTACTTTGTCCTCAACGCGAATAACCCATTTAATAAATTACTACAACCACAGATAGAAGCTCTGCGGAAGATGAACTACCCGACCGTCTTTCAAATGATTAAAAATGAAAAACCAGCCAGTGACTATCTTGAGAAACCACATTTAGAAGAAATAGGTCGTTGGGCAGATAGTCTGGACCGGATCTAGTTTGCCTGTTGCAGATCGTCTGTGGCAAAACGTCTTTGATTGCACGAATCATTTCTCTTACGCGATGCGATCTTCAGCAGAGTCTTCACTACTCTTTTATATTTTGAGTTCCTGGAGAACTTGCAGCTGCCTGTGTTGTGCTGAGAGTAATGGTTTGATTCGTTTTGAACGCCATGAAGACTGCCATCGCAATGATTCCCACCCCGATATATTGTGGCGATAAAAAGAGCATCCAGATCAATCCCAGTACCAAAAGCCCTATCATCGGGTGGGCATTCAGCCAATCAGCAGATCGAGGTTGAATGCACCGGCTTAGAACAGGCAGCAGAATCAACAGGCTTAAACAGGCCACTGCAATATCAAGATAGTGTTTGGGAATGACCCAGGCAGTCAACACAGACTGTTCAGAATTTGAATTTTCTGCACTGGAATAATATCGCACTTTCTGTACAGTATCCGGTCCCAATTTCTGCTGAAAGTGATTCACAAAAGGTTGTTCTCGCTCAGCCAGCTCTGCGTCCGTTGCTACGAATTGTTTTAATTTGGAGACACGTTGTTTCAAACTACTCATACGATTCAGTTTTTCACTCGTCCCCTGACCATCATTACCAGAATCAGCAAGAATCAATTCAAGCTGATTATACTCATCCTCAATTTCTCCCCACGATGATTGAGAGACATTAATCTTCACCCCGAGTTCCAGTTCAATTTCTGCAATTTTGAGTTGTGCAGACAATTTGTCTGCTAAATATTGAAAGGGGGTTACATCGCTTGATAAAAATGTCTGATTTCTCTCGGATGAGATGATTTTGACGAGATGATTATCAAATTCATAATTTGCCGGTCGTGGCATTTGCAGCCTGATTTTCTCAACAAAATATTCATGATCTATCTGATAAGATTCCCAAAACACAGTCAGATTCATCAATCGGGGACCGCCGTTTAAAGGAATTGCCAACTCTCCCATTTCCTGCTTGAGCGTGGCATCACTTTCACCATTAATCAAAATCGCAATCAACTTAGTTTTCTCTGGCCACTCCAATTTCAATTCGTGTCTGCTTTGATTGAACAATTTGATATGAGTCATTCCATTGACCGCACCCTGTTCTCCCAAAATGATTTGCGTTTCAAGAAAGGGAATCAAATCATCGATCGACTTACCCTTATTATGAGATGCTGAGATCAACTTCCAGGGCAATTGTGTAGAAGTAAATATACGCCCGCAATCTAAATCAGGTGACGCATCACATCTGGCCTGAATCCAAGTTGGTATTTTTTTTGGTGGTACCGTTTGCTTGTTTTTTTTATCATTCAACACAAATTCTGGTTTGGAAGAAAGCAGGAGATAGTTATTCTGCAATTTTGAATTTTCCAGCGTTACAGGAGTGACAATCAATTCATTCACCGGCTTGGGAAGAGTCACTCTGACGATGACTGTTTTTTCATTGGTTTCAGAGGTCTTCGGCAGTAACACCACTCTCTGCTGACCATCGGGAGATTTTTCCTGAACTTCATACGGCATACCATCGATCATATAATTGCCAGCATACTCTGCGGGGATCAACAAAATCAGTTTCTTCATATCAGATGCAGGCAGTAAAAAATGTAACGTCTGCGTCACTTCAATTTTTTGATCTTCTAACGCATCGACTATCGTCAAGGAGTCGGCAGCGATCAACAAATCCTGCAGCTTGACGAAAAGAGTGATTGGCTGACTTATAGAATCAGTTTCCTGAAATCGTCCCACAAATGAAATCGAATCTGTGGCTGGTGCTGTTTGAGCCGCATCTTCATCTATTCGACGATAATGCGACGAAGTCATCTGCACATCGATTTGAGGTTTTTTGTATATCGTCAAAAGAGAGTCTTCAATTTCAGATTCTTCAATTTGAATACTCGGAATAACAATCGCACCATACTTTCTTACTGGCAACCAGCCCTTGAGTGTCAGATCCTGCAAGCCGGATGTTTTATTTTTTAAGAACAGGGTGATTTTATTTCCCACACGATGCCAATGTGCCAGTCGATCGACATCCTCTTCTTTGACTGACAGCGATTCGATATTGAGCTCTTTCGGGACGATCAGAGTATGGCGAAATGCGGGTGCCTGACTGATTCGAATCTCCGCAGAAAAAGTCCAATCGATATTCTTTTGGTTTACAATAGCAGTTTGATTTATTCGTGCGGTTCGCTCAGGATTTTTGGACTCAAGTTCCATGAAAATCGGAGCGGGTTTATTCACCTGAAATAACAGTTCTGAAGATTTTAGAATACTTTCTTCTATTTGCTTACTGGGAGTTTTGGATGAAACTGACAGCACACCTTCTGGCAACGTTTTCACCATTTCAAGCTCAAATTCAGGACCAGTGCGTACTCCAACAATATGTGAATTCACTTTCATCTCTGAATTTTTAGAATTGGCCTTCCCGGAGCTAAAATCCAGGGGAGGGATCCTGGCAGACATCGAGGGTACATTGGCGGGTAAATCAAATGTGGCATTGATTACGAATTCCCCGGTCTTAGGTTCTGGTAATTCAAGTAGTAACTCTCGGTAGTTGTTACTGACTGCAGGACTCAATGCAGGTATGACCGTCATGCCCGGAGACTTCACGCTCCGAAGTATTGTGCCTGGTGGAATTTTCCATAATAAATAATCGACCTTACCCTCACGCACTTTATAGCTAGCCTGGACATCCAGGTGGATCAGAGAAGGAGAGACTTCCACATTCGTTAAAATTGCTGCTTCCAGTTGTAAGGGGCTCTCTTCAGAATCCTGGCTGGTTTGCCATTTTACTTTCAGTATCGAATTCTCTTTCAGAAAAGTGGAAAACTGTTTTTTTTCTGCCAACTGATATTTTGATACACCAGCAGTTTCATTAATTTCGACAAGGTATGCTGCGTCTTTGAACTGTAAACTAATATGACTTTTCGAGATTCGAGGAATTCCGATTTCAAACTGTCCGCTGGTTGCGCTGAATTTCACAGCAGGATGCAAGACCAGTTCAATTTTGTGATCCTGGAATGCAAAAGGCGAGATCGGTTTTTGAGCCTCGACTGGTTCCGTCTTTCGAGAATCTCTTTTTGATATTGGAGGTTTTACATTATTCACGTTCACCAAAATACTTTGTTTATCAGCACCTAATAATACAGGGACCACATTCCCATCGACCTTACAGGAATCTGGACCGCTCAAATTCCCACCATTGATGGGCAAGTGAATCAATGCTGAAGGATTGGCTAAAGGGATTTTCACCTGAAAAACTGCCTTAACAGTCAGTAGTTGACTATCTCGCATGTCTCCTTCGTAGAACGCAGAGGATAGCAGATATTCGGGCTGCTCATTTTCCTTTACAATACTCTCCAGCTCCTGAAGTAATTCAGGTGTGAGATAGGCAATAGATTCTGTCCTTGCTGCGGATGATTCAGGCAGGAGGACTAATTCTGTTCTGGTTTCCCTTGATTGCTCCTCGCTGGGTGATATCACTTTCTTTGGTAAATCTTGAGCGTATCCGGAAGCAGAGATCCCAAGCATTGTGATGATCAAATATTGAGTTGCCGAATATGTTGAGGAAACTGGTTTCTGATAGGCTTTTGTACTTTGATCTTCAGTAAGTATTTTTGTTTCCTGCCAGAGAAATCGGCGGGGTATTAACATGACAATCAAGATGCCCGTGAAACAACTGCCTGCGATTTGAGCTAAAGCAAATGGGAAGATCCAGGAAAATACCAAAGAGACTAAAGCAACCATCACACAGAGTTTATTGCGAATACCGAATCGTAACATTCGCAATAGTAATCCTGTAATCATTGTGAGAAGAAAGACAATCCACGAAATAATATTGGCTTGATCTGAATTTGAAGTTTCCAATGTACCAAATCGCACGGGAAATAAATTCACAGCACTCCAGTTCGTTTCCGCATGTGGATTCACACTCTGTTTTTTTCCTAGAATTCCAAAGAATCTTCGAGCCATTGATTCTTCCGGTAAAGATTCCTGTAAGACCATCCCTACCGGGCCTCTGATTAAGCGAGTCCCCTCAGGAAGAGTGAAATTCCAATCTGTTTCCAGGACTCTTTGACTGATTTGCGGGAACGGAATCTTGCGCATCGCCTTAAGTTGGGCTGGAACAGAGGGAGTCTGATATTGAATAGTGATCTGATAGGAATCTAACTGATCAAATAATGGCACTAAATATTGGCCCTCTGCTTCAATGGGAGTAATTCTTCGTTCGTCTACAGTCGTTGAAATCAGTTTCACATCTGACGGAAAACGAAAAATGAATTTATCATCAAATGTACTCGACAAATCGAGGGAGACCTTCGCGAGATGCACATCAGGCTCTCCTGTCCCATGCCCAAATTTCGTATCGACAACCACAGTTGCGGTGCCCTGGTCTAAACTACCCTCAGAAATCTCCGAGGAACGCGTAATTGTTAATGCACCCAGTGGCCATTCATATTCCCACTCATAATTTCGCTGAGTACGCTGTACGGCTGGCTTGTTCTCTGTGCCAGGGGCCGTGAATAGACCTTCTGTTTTCATACGTAAATTCAACTCGTTTGAATTTAAAACACGAACGACTCCTCTAAAAGGATTCGCCTGCGGGACATAAATCAATGCTGCTTTGACACTTTCAAGGAAAGGCCGACGACGTTCCCCACGAAGTTCCAGCTCTTTAAACACGGGGGCTGAGAGCTTCAGCTCCCACAGTTCTCCAGTCTGGGGCAGCTGCCATTTTTGGTGTCTTGAGACGGGAAGTTTTTGGCTCGTCAGGCTCAACTGTAAACCACTTCCCGTATTCATTGACCATTCCACAGATTCCCCTGGTTCTGAAAGGTAAACCAGCACTCGTTTAATTCCGCGAGAGACTGGCACACAATTCAAAATAAAATTTTCCTGAACGACATCATCATTTAGCGCGATATAACTACTGGCAATGACTTGAAGTGTCTGGTCTATTTTCGCAAGGTTTAATGCACCCCATCGGAAACCTGAATATGGAGCAAGATGGAAATACCGAGACGTACCTGTTTTTGAAGAGGATAAATTCCACTTTTTGGGAAGATCACTGGCAACCAACTCTTCTACTTCTTTACCGGGATCAAAGAGCTTTACCATTTCTGAAGAGGCATCTAATTCCAAAATTTGATCTACGTTATCACATCCCAACGGGTTGACGCCGTACAAATCAATGGCTCGATTTGCGACTGGTATTAATCGCCGGGCTTGAATCTCAAGTGAATAGGGGGCTTCGGGCGACACAGCACTAGGTAGTCGAACACTTAATTTTTGCTGTTTCGCACTCCGCTCCACATCCCAGACCAGGTCGCCTGAACTTTTCTCGGCTAGACTGTTGACCTGAGTAATTTCCCATCCGGCAGGAATCATCGATTCAAGTCGGTAAGTTGATCCAGCTGCTGAAGCCCAGTGAATTTGCGACTTCATTTTCCAGACTTTGTCTTCCATACGAATCAGACTCTGAACTCTGGCAGAAAGATTGAGGTCCGGTAAGGCCAATCGATAGACTAAACGTGCATCCGGCGAATACTGCTTGAAATCATATGCCTCCCCCTGTTCATCCTGAATGAGTACTCCCGTTTGTCGTAGATCAGTTAATTGGATTTCATGTGTTTCTAACGGAGCAGATATATCAAGATGAACGGTTCCTCCCAAAAAGTGGGCCTGTTTCAACTTCAGACGAGGGATAGAAATTTCTCGATCTAAGGAAGGAGAAGCCAATGCACGCACAGACAAAGGTCGACTGATTCCAATCAGCGGATCTATCAAATCCACACTGATCAGGTTTCGGTCTTTCTGTTTTTTGATCTCAAATGGTAAGGAGAGATCATTTCCCAGGGTGACAGAATAAATTTCATATTCAGTGGAAGCTTCAAACTCCAGTTTTCTGACAGGCTGGTTGAGCACTTCAATCTGGAAGTCTTCTCTTAACCTTAGACCATCTTCCCGGATACCAACTTGTGCAAATTGGTGGTAAAGAATCTGCGTCGGCGATTTTTTCCGCTTTTGATTTTGATGTATGACTGCTTGAAACTGAGACTGCCCACCAAGTTCTATCTGCCACAGATCATATTTTTGCACATCAGATTTGACTGGCCCCGATACATATCCAACAGATGTTGTAAGCACCATGCCTTGAGGAATCTTAAGATGCACACGTGAGACAACAGTTTCGGGCAGTTGGAAAGAAAACTCCATTCGATGAGGCAGTTCCCTGCCTTTCAAACTCCACGCACCTGATAAGGGCTCATTAAAATGATCAATCAACAGCAGCGTTTTTTGATCAGGGGCAAGTCCCCAGACTGCATCCTGGTTACCCCATTTCAATTCGTGAATCGCCAGATTCAATTTGGAAAGATTAATAAAACCCGGCTCATTTCTGGAACAATGCAAGAGATAGTTCAGACGGCCATGAGTCAGTTGGTCACCTTCTAATGTAGCCTCATAGGTGGCTTCCTGAATCCAGGAATTGGGCGGTGTATTTTTTTTTAACAGAGCTGTCTTTTTGAGCAAGTCGTATTTTTTTAATGGAACCGGATACCAGTTTCCCCGAGGCCATTGAGAAGTATCACTTCCAGAGACCACGACTTCTCTGATTTTTAAAGCAGGCGAAAGATTGATAACATTTTTATCAGCAGCTTCTGAAGAACCTGTCAGCGCTAAAATTGTAATTCCGCTGAGTAAGAGACAGGCCGCTTTGAAAGCGAAACACTGTTTCTTCTCGATTCCTGGGAAGCTACTCATCGCTGTGCCCCGGCTTCAGATGATGAAACTGGTTTCTCAATCAATTCAGAACCTGGCCTGACAGCCGTAATATCTTCAGAATCCACTTCTGAAGGCTGAATGCGTTCTGAATATGAGGGAGGGGGAATAAAATCGCTGGGTGCCGAAAGTGTCAACTGCTTCGATTCTCTACGTTTTCTCGAAGATCCATTAATGAACGCCGCGACAATCGCTAATAGCAACCCAAAAACGGCAGGCTGTAACAGCACTTCTACGGGAGCGGCATACCATAACGCGACAGCAGACACAGCCGTCATGATAATCAATAACATCAAAACACTTCTGAGTGGTGAGATGCTCATTAAAATAAAGCCAAGCAGTAAAGAGGTTCCGGCGCCAATGAAGACAATCATCGAACGAGATAAAGCACGAAACTCTAATGCGGTCACGGGACCAAGTCGATAAAACTGGTAGTCATTTACTCCCATCAAATCATCTTTTGGTTGAGGCGCGTTTTTAAATGAAATGGGAATCTCATTTTTACCTGAAAACTGGCGTGACCAGAAAACGCCTTGGTTTTCCCAATGATACTGGGGCGTGTAGCCAGGTGGGATCGTGAAAAGATGCTGATTATTGGGTAGACTAATTTTCCAGTTTGTCTTCTCTACCCACAGATTATCCGAAAATTCGGGTGCGGCAACTGTTAAAGAGCTAAAGAGTGAATCACGCTGGTGTTTTGTAGAACCATAATCAATCGTAAGAATATGTGATGAGTTTTCTTTGCCCTGGACTACAGGCAGACTGATCTGGTACTCATTCGAACTACCTTGAACCAGACTGAATGTCGTTTGCTGATTGTTCCACCAGATATTTTCAATTTTAATCTTAGCTTGTTCCGGCACTTGGAACGAAAGTAATCGAGGCGAAACAGGAAACTGATACTGCGCGCGCGCCTGATAAAAACCTGATGAGTCGATGCTGCAATGAATCCATGCCTGACTGACAGAATAGGAAAACAATGCTCCCGATTCACTTTTTTTCAGTTTGAGATTGATATCTGCCTTAGGATCAACGGCCCTCCAGAACGCATTATTATTCATGGCCAACTGTTGTTGCCAGGCGGTATCCATGCTTTCAATTTCGAGATATCTTGAATCCTCTTCATCCTTCACTGAGAGCTCGAACTGGCTTTCCGAAAAGGCAGCATCATCCGAACGAATCAACGGGACAGACAATTCAGTTTGTGAACTCTGAGGTAACAAATAAACGGCTGTAATTTTCACTGGCCCCAGTTTTTTGCTTCGCAATGATAGTCGGGCATTTTGAACGGGGTCGGCATCGTCTGATATCCAGGTCGGAACCAGAGGATTTTGCTCTTCGTCCAGATAAAAATTGACGCGATTCTTTAACGACAATGGTACCAGTAGCCTTACCTCAGACAGTGGTTCATATTCAATCTGATATTGAATTTCCTGTTCGACATGCACTTCAGAACCATCGATCTCCAGTTGCGCTGCGCTGGTCGTGGTAATTTCCTGGTTATGTATCGAAACGACAGCCGAGAATTCGTTGACACCCGGTTGTATCTGAAATTCATTTTTGCGAAGTGTTTTGACTTCCGCAGGCAAATCGAACTTTTCCATTTGCACAAGTGGTGAAGAGAGAACCTGCGTTTTCGGAGAAGGAGTCAAATCGGTCACGACGTTCACATCATTGGCAATCACCAGTGATGTTGCCGAAAGACTGGGTGCTTCGATTTCGGGAAGCGTAAAATTAAATGGTTCCTGATCTGCAATCACTGGGCGCCGGGCACGAAATGTGATTTCAAATTTCCCTTTGGAACGTTTCAACAAATTAATGTTGATTTTTCCCGGCTGACTCTGGTCAAGCTCAATGGCTTCCGTCAGGGAAGGTTCCTGCATTAATTCCAGTTCCCAGCCCTCTTTCGCTTGCTGGGGCCAGTTTAGTGAGACCTTGTCCAATGCACCTTGAAATACATCAATTTGAATGCGTGCATCAAATTCAGCCCTGTTTCCAAACATCTGCACCAGATAAAAAGGCTTGGCAGAGAAGTAAGGTTTGACTCTCTCAATATTCAGAGGCAATTGAAATGGCTGTTTCAAAAAGCGATATGAACTGTCAAAATCTTTTTGATTGGCTTTGATTTGATAAACAAATCGATTTTGACCTTCTGTCCGAAAAATACGATATCCGTCAAGTGTCTGAATATCTATCAAACCCGTCTGTCGTTTGGCACGACTTACATCAAAACCATCGATTAAAAAGTGACCGTTCTCTTCTGGAAAATCGGTCTCAAGAGTCCACTGAAGTTCTATCGGGCCGACAGTCGGTTCAATCAGAGAGACTTCAACCAGATTCCCTTTTGCTATTTTATGGCTTTTATAATCTTCACATTTCACATCGAGTAATCGAAACCGATCTGGCAACCTGACTTGTACCGTTTGAAAACTTCCCGTTAAAGCTTTGATCGACTGTGTGGCGTTCAACAACACCGAGTCTGATGTAAAATCTGCTGTAAGCAAGGTCTCGGCCTGTAAAACCGTTTCCACTTTCTTCTCATCAGGAATAGGCTGCCAGGAAACATCGAGCTGATCTCCCAGTCCGAACATTTCTACCAGACTCTGATTTTCGGAAATTGTCTTTTTCGAAACAGCAACACCAGCGGGGAACTCAAGGCTGATTTGAGATAACGGAACTTTTAACTGCAAATTACTGACGGCAGTTTGCGGTAATAATAATTGCAGACGTCTGGAAGGTAGTTGCTGCTTGAGCGAAATACTTAATGTCAGATTGATTTCATGAGTGCCCTTACCCCGAAACCACCAGAGATATCCTTCCGATCGATTAAACCCACCCGGGCTTGACTCCCCTTTGCCAACATAACTCGTTTTGAGGAAGATCGCTTCATTGAGTTTAACCGGAACGCGAACCCATTTGTTTTCTTCGTTGATTAGTACAACAATCCGCGCATCCAGAATCGCACGATCTTCTTTGATTGTGCCTGTCAGTGAAACTGATGATACCGCATACTCGGGGGAGGGCTCCGTCTGACTAACCTGTTTCTGTTTCAGATACTCACGTATCTGATCTAAACTCAGATTTGGTAAAGGATAATATTGACCATCAGCGCCTTTGAAAAACACGCCTTGTTTCGTCGAGTTTTTTTCCTGGCTCTTTTTTTCGGGAATGGTTTTTTTTAAATCAGAAGCACTCAGACCTGAACCCGGACGCTTTTCTGCATCCAGAGAGGATTTGAGTTCTTTCGTTCCGGAACCCGGTTTCGATTTGACTTTCCTCGCACTGTCTCTCTCGGAAGACTGTTTTTGTGCATACAGATTATAAGACGTATTTTCTACGCCAGATAACAGCAACAAATGCAGCCCCATAAAGAGCAGGAGTAATCGTGTAAGATATGACATAACCGCTAATTGATCCCATTTGTACGGGAACAGGGAAACTGTGAATGGATTCAACTCATTGCTTGAAAGGGAGCTGATTCAATTACGGGTCCCGGTAACTCCCCATTCGGTTGATCGAAAAGAATCGATCGACGACAAACGCGCCTCGAATCAATGTTCGCTTGTATAAACGGAACATGATATAAGGCCGCATTTCTCTCCTTATATCATACGTCGTTTTTTGGCACATTAAAGCAGGAATCTCAAAGCTGTCTAAAAAAGCGTATCTGTCAGCAATGATTGCAATTCAGCATGAATATTTGTTCCATTCGTTGCCAAAATACTCGGATTTTCAATGGTAAAGCCTGCGTCTTCAATAGAGGACACGGTGCCTCCCGATTCTCTGCAAATCAGAACTCCCGCTGCCATATCCCAGGGTTTCAACGTGCTGGACCAATAACCTTCAATTCGCCCCGCAGAGACATAACATAAGTTTAACGCAGCAGAGCCAGTCCTTTGTAATGCCTGTGCTATGGGAAGAACTCGCAAAAATCGATCCACGGCGATACCTTGGCCATTCGTTCCGACAGGCAAACTTGCCATTAACATCGCCTGATCTAAAGACTTGATAGGAGAAGGGCTGATTGATTTCCCATTCAATTTGGCACCCTGATCACGAAAAGCAGAGAACATCTCATCGCGATTCGGGTCATAAACCACTCCTAAAACCAGTTCACCCTGAAATTCCAGACCGATTGAAACACAATAGTAGGGAAATCCATGCACATAATTAGAGGTGCCATCAAGCGGATCAATGACCCAACGATAGTCTGATTCCCCTTCCCCACGGGATAATCCCTCTTCACCAAGCATGTGGTGAGTCGGATAACGCTCACTGATATGGTTCACAATCGCAGTTTGTGAAGCAAAGTCTGCATCCGTCACCAGATCCGCTCTGCCTTTTTCTGAGACGCGAAATTCATCAACCCAGTCCAGCAGACATTTTGCTCCCAGGCGGGCGGCCGTCTCGGCAGTATCTATTAATTCAGTGGAATTCAATGTTAAACCTTCCGTGAAACTCGATTGTTAATTTCCCGTTCTCAGCAAAGCATTCAGAATCAGAATGTCGTTTTGCTGGATGGGATTTGGTACCAGAGAAAATCTCCGAGATTGAGTCCGGTTATCGGGGTTTTAATAAAGAACCGATCTGGTCCTATTTTAGGAATGAATCATGGGCTCGTGAACCGCCAGATCCTTGAATTCACAATACTTTCATTTCTTTGCTGACCTTTGGAAATCCCCCGGCTTTTTGACTCAAACTTTCCTGACTCTGAACAATCACAATCGGTTGCGTCATTCCAATCCGGCGCACTTCATAACTCATCCATTTTGAATTCGATGCAACATCGCTCTGCGCAGTGCACGAAAATCACATATTAACGATTTGAGTGATTATGAGTATTGCAACAATCACAACAGATTTATCAATACCAGTGATTGATGTTGCTCAATGAAAACAGGGAAACAAGACAAGCTGTGGTTTTTTTTCAGATTGAAAGTATCAGGTTAGAAACATGAGGTATATTTTCAACACGCAGTATCAGGTTCCATATAGTTTTACTAAATCCCTTATCTGCCTTTACAGATAGTATTTCCATAACCAGACAACTTGATTGAGAATAAAACCAATGGATTTTCCGTTAACACAGCTCTCTCTTTACATCATGGCAATCAGCGTCGGGATCTTCACGGTCATTGCAGCCATTACGGACTATAAAGCAAGAAAAATCTACAACGTCTTGACCGTTCCCTTCTTTGTATTAGGCATTATCTATCAAGCTGTGTTCAATGGCTGGGAGGGATTGATGTATGGCGGACTGGGTTTTGTCGCCGGTTTTGGATCTTTTTTCCTGATTTGGATCGTGGGTAGTGGTGCTGCAGGAGATGTAAAAATGATGGGAGCCTTATCAATCTGGTTAGGGTTCAAAGCAACGCTTGCCGTCATGATAGTAGGCACGCTGTTTGTTCTAGTCGGTTCATTTACGATCCTGGCATGGAGTGTATTCAGACGTGGAGCCAAAAAAACAAAAGAACAATATCTGGCAACAGGCAAATCATTTAAAGGCAAGAAGAAAAAATATGTGCCCGAAACAATGGAACAAAAAAAGAAACGAGGCCTGATGCCTTTTGCACTTCCTGTTGTATTAGCGACCTGGAGTGTTACTACCTGGATGGTTATTAAATCTGTGGTACTCAATTAGTCATGAATTAAGGAAAACCATCGTATTAAGAAATCGATGAAAGCATTTCTGCCATGAAGTTGAAACGAATTCAAAAACATAAAAAGCAAACAAAACGATCAGGTTTCCTGAGCATGGAACTTGCTTTGGTGTTACCGATTTTTGGCATTGTCATGTTCGCACTGTTGGAGTTTACACTCCTGTTTTATGCACGTGCGGATGTTGTTGAAGCCAGTCGAATTGGTGCCCGTCTGGCAACACTGCCCGGCGTTACCGAGCAAAATATTGAACAAGAAGTACTGAAAATCCTGCCTCCACAACTGGGGCAGGGAGCAGTCATTCAAACTGAGATGGGAGAAAATTCAGGTGATGTGGTCACGGTTGCTGTCAGCATTCCGATGACTCTGGCTTCTCCGAATCTGCTTTGGCCGATTGGCTATGACTTAAAAGGACAAAATTTATACTCCGAAACCAGAATGATTCGAGAGTAATTTTTATTGGAAAATAATCGTGTAGCCCTCCGACGATTTAACAGGAGGGAATGTTGGAAGCCGAGTCATTTCTCTGCTTCATCAAGTTACGGGAGATTGATCCGGTGAAAAGCCTGACCCCTGCAAAAGTGACACTGTTGATGTTTGGTGTCTTTGGAATTCTGATTGCTGCCTATATCGGAAAAAGATTACTGGCGGGAAAAGACGAAACACCGCCTGTGGCAACTCGAAACATCCCGATGGCGATTAGTGAGTTGGAGCCCGGTACTCTGGTGACTGAAGATCACCTGGGACTCGGTCCTATCGCTATCAAAAATCTGAAACCAGAAATGATGACATCAAATCGTGTCATTGTCGGTCGAATTGTCAAAGAGAAAATTCCGGCTGCCACACCCATTTCGACTGGCCAACTTTACCCCGCAGGTGAAACGCCTCCGATTGAAGTCGAACCGGGTATGCGGGCGATCTCTGTCTCTCTTGAGTCATCGGTTGATCTCGTTGATGGATTAATCAAACCAGGAGAGTATGTTGATGTCCACATGACTCCGTCAGGCTTGAATAACGACAAACGTATGAATGGCGGGATGACTCTGACCTTATTCAAAGGAGTGAAGGTCATTGCGATTAACCGCAGCTACACACAAAACAGCAGTTCCAGACGAGGAACCAATGTCACACTTGAACTCACGCCGGAACAAGCCAATATCATGATTCTCGCCAGCGATCGCGGTGAAATTACGATGAGCTATACTCCCGAAGGTAAGGGAAACGGCGGCGTAGCGATCAACAATGCGGATAAAGCAACGTTGTATGAAATCCTCGGATTAAAAACGCCGGAAAAGGTGAAAGAGAAAGAACCTGAGAAACCATTCGTAATAGAGGGTTATTATGGTTCCAGCCGTAGTGTGAACCGATTTGATAAAAATGGTTTGCGCGTTGGTGATTACAACAGTTACAACCGTGGTGGTAACGGCGGATTCAATTCTGGCGGATATCTGAATCCGGATTGGGGCGGCGGTCAGGGATATGATAGCGATGGACGTTCTATTAGTGCTCCCAACGGTCAGGCTCCCGGTGCTTCAGATGCGGGTGGACCAACTGCACAACGCAGCCCTCAGAATCCTCCCAATTCACCGGGTACACCTGCGACACAACAACGTCCCTACACTCGTTCATTTCCACAAAACCGGACAGCAGGACGTTAAGCCGCCATGGAATCAGGAACTGTTTATTCTATCTCTGTTGTTGATGATTGCTGAAATAGATACTCATGAAACGTTACCAACGAGCTCACATCACAGTCTCACAAACCGTCGGCCGACGAGGGGTCATCACCCCTCTGGCCGCGATGGTGCTGCTTGTCGTATTGGCTGGTATAGCACTGGTTGTGAATCGACTCTGGCTGGATGCTGCGTCTCTGGAGGTAACAACGTGTATCGAAACCGCAGTCTTAGCAGCCGGACAGGAACTGGCAGCAGATGACTTACTGAAAGAAAAACCAAATTACCAGACCCTGATGGAGCGGGCAGAAAAGGCAGCCAATCGTGCAATTATTCTGAATACCGTTGCAGGACATAGAATTGGTATTCCACTGATTAAAGATGAAAATTTATTTTTTGGAAAATCGATCCCCGTGGCTGATACGGGTATCAAACGATTTCTTCAAACCGATCATCAGCCAATGAGCATTCAATTGAAGACTCACCAAATAAGTCGCCTTAATAATCCGGTAGCAGATTTCGTATCTGAATTCACGAGTACAAATTCGGGAACGACGGGCGCACAAATTGAAGCAACGATTGACAACCACATTATTGGTGTTCGACCTTTTGCAAATGTGTCTGTTCCTGCATTTCCGCTGGCAATTCTGAAAAATGATCCTTCAGGAAAACATACGGAGACCTGGGAACTGCAGATTGATCAGAAAAAGGGCAAGGATGAATATCGATATAACGCGGATACAAAAACGGTCACGCGTGGTTCAGATGGTATACCGGAAATACTACTTACAGGAAAACCACGACGGGGAAATATTTCAGATGCCAATCTGCAAGTCCTCGATTTTGGCTCACTTCATAATTCTGAATCTGTTGAGAGGCAAATACTATCAGGGCTGACAAAGCAGGATCTGAAACACTATCACGGCGAACTGTCATTTAATGCAGGACCGATTCAAGTGAATTGCAGCCCTGCACTAGAAGACAATGAACAGGACGCATTTCAGAAGATGACGGGACAGTGTCGGATTTGTTTTTTGTATGACAAGGTTGAGTCATCATCCCGATCCCATACAGGACTTGCCGACTGTACGAACATGGTCGCAGGCAGGATTATGTCGATCAAACGACTGGAGAACCAGACATGTGAAATCATCCTTCAACCTGGAGTGATGACGACACGCACTGGAATTCTGGCCAAAGGTAAGCCACCTGAAACGGACAGTCAATCTGCTTCTAATTCGAAAACCAAAACAGACAACGATCAACAACGTAAAAACAAATACATTTACAAGCTTTATCTGACCCAGTAAGGGCGGAGATTAAAATGGTATTACAAAGTGAAACTACAGTTGCCAGTTCAACTGCCGAAGCGAAAAAAGCCTTTCAGAGGCTGAAAACACAACTGCATCGCCAGATGGTGGACGCCATCGATTTTTCCAAAGCAGGCGAACTGCCGGAAAACGATTTACGCATTAAGTTGCGTGGTCTGGCAGAGCATTTATGCTTGCAGCAGGAGATTTCGCTGGATCAGAAGAACCGTGATGTCATGGTACGTGAGATCCTGGACGAGATCTACGGTTTTGGTCCATTGGAGCCATTGATGAGCGATCCTGATATCAGCGATGTACTGGTAAATGGTGCCGACAAGGTATTTATTGAACGCAATGGTGTTCTGGAACAAACTGATATCAGTTTTGCTGATGACGAGCATTTGCTCCAGTTAATTCATCGTCTGGTAGGTCGTGCGGGACGACGAATCGACGAAGTCTCACCGATGGTTGACGCCAAGCTTCCTGATGGTTCTCGTTTGAATGCCGTAATTCCACCTTTGGCTTTAAAGGGTCCTACACTTTCCATTCGTCGTTTTCGAACGAACGCTTTACGGTTCGATGATATGGTTAATATGGGATCATTGGCCCCCGATATGGCAAAATTTCTGGAAATTGCCGTCTAGGGACGGCTTAATATTCTGATTAGTGGTGGTACGGGTGCTGGTAAAACAACGCTGTTGAATAACCTCAGTCGTTATATTTCTGGTAAAGAACGAATTGTCACCATCGAACAGACAGCAGAATTACAACTTCAACAGCCAGACGTGGTCTCACTGGAAGCCAGACCTTCTAACATTGAAGGCCAGGGAGAAATCGATCAACGGGACTTATTGAAAAACAGTCTGCGAATGCGGCCGGACCGAATTATCGTTGGGGAATCTCGCGGCGGTGAAGTTTTGGAAATGCTACAGGCCATGAATACCGGTCACGATGGCTCCATGAGTACCGTTCACGCGAATGATACCCGCGATGCATTAGACCGACTGGAATTGATGATCGCGTTATCTGGTGCGGAACTTCCCAACTCAATTGCCCGTCGTTATATCGCCTCGGCTGTTCACTTGCTGGTACACATTACGCGACTTCCCAATGGTAAGCGAAAAGTAATGCGTATATCGGAATTGATCGGTTTCCAGAATGGTGAATACATGGTGGAAGACCTGTTCGTCTATCGCATTACCGACGTTGATAAACAAGGGAATGTGAATGGTTCATTTTATGCAACCGGGCACCATCCTGTTGCCATGAACTGGTTAACACAAACTAACTTTAATGACTTAGATGATCTTTTTCAGGCCCGTGAATTAGAAACAAATGATAGTCAATCAGACAAGCGGGATGAATAGGAGATTGATCAATGGCAACTGACGCCGCAATTAATACCAACATTTCGACAGATGAATTTTCGGATATTCTCCGAGATCGAAATAAATATGCCACGACCGATTCAAAACAAATCGGTAATCGTGTGAATGGTGGATTTGACGAATTGGTCATCCATTCCGGAATCACAGCTGACCCGGGCATTGTTCTGTTTTTCTGCCTGTTGACCTCACTACTGTTAGGCGGATTGATGTTCATTTTGCAGGAAAATTTCCTGACAGCATCTATTGCGTTTATGTTGGGGGGAATTGCTCCGATCGGCTATCTGATTTACCGGCGCGGCCAACGTCAAAAACGTATCAACGAACAACTTTCGGACATGATTGATGAATTAGCTCGTGCCGCCAAGACGGGACGAAGCCTGACACACTGTTTCATTGATGTCTCTGAAAAAACACCCGCACCGTTAGGAGATGAACTCAAAGAATCTTCACGTCGGTTACAAATGGGCGTTTCCATGAAAGATGCCCTGGACGGACTGTTCGAACGAACGGGCGTTACCAGCTTGAACATTCTTTCGATGGCCTTAATTGTGCATCAGGAGACCGGGGGTGACCTGGTCAAAGTGCTCGAACGACTGGCAAGAACGATCCGAGACCGTATGTTATTTTTGGGTCGATTACGTACTGCTACTGCCGGTAGCCGTGCCACAGCCGTCTTGATGATTATGCTGCCACCTCTGATTTTGGGTTTCTTCATCTTACGTGATTCCACATATTTAACAACGTTAATGGCATCATCGTGGGGACGGGCAGCAACCTTTACCGCTATTGCATTACAGGTTATTGGATCTTTATGGGTGCTGAGAGTTTTGAAAACAAGTCAACGTTCCTGATCAAACTAAAAATAATGAGACCTGCCGGTTAACGGCGAGGGCAATCCTATGTTTACACCAACAACAATCACAGTTTTTTACGCAGTTTGTGGTATCACCATTCTCTGGATGTTATATCGCATCATTCGCAAGCGATCTACTGAGTCAACGACGGAAGATGTTAAGCACGAAACTCAGGAAGTGGAAACCACACCTGAAAAACTTTCGTTATTGCCATCAGCATCCTCCTCGACTTCTACGTCTGCGACATGGGAAAATCGTCAACTGTTTTCCAATGTCAACACAACAGATGAGAATGCCGAGGCGACATTGCCTCAGGTAGAAGCGGGAGAAGTTCCCGCGATGGGAACTGATGACTTTGTATTCGGTTCAGCGACGCCAGCTCTGGCGGAGATGATGCCCGAATCTGACACACGGCGTTCCAAAACCAAAACAGAGTTGCAGGCTGCCGGTTATTATCAACCACACGCACTGCAGAACTTTTCGGCCATTCGCTATCTTGCGATTCTGGGAACCATCTTTTTCTTCGGTGCAGCATTAATTCTGGCTCCGGAACGATTTGAAATCCCCATCCTGATCGCCATGATTGTAGTACCAGTTCTGGTCTGGGCGGTTCCCTTTCTGGTCGTGACCGGCCAGGCCACTGACCGAAGAAGTGAAATCGAACAGGGTATCCCTGACATGTTGGACATGTTAAACATGTGCGTGTCCCAGGGGATGATGGTTCCTCAAGCGTTAAAGCGAGTCGGTACCGAATTGGGAAAAGTTTATCCGGCATTAGCACATGAGTTAAGAATCGTCATCGAACAATCATCAATCGGAACATTTTCGCAAGCACTTTCCAATTTCAGTAAGCGTATTGATGTTCCGGAAGTTCACTCGTTTGCTTCCCTGTTGATTCAAACCGATCAAATGGGAACCGATGTCACATCTGCTTTGCAGGAATACAGTGATAACATCCGCGAGAGTTTGCAGCAACGTGCTGACGAAAAAGCGAATAAAGCAACGTTTAAACTGCTCTTTCCAACCGTACTCTGTTTGATGCCCGCAATTTATATTTTCCTGTTGGGACCGGCGATTGTAGAATTGTCTGACTTCTTCCAGTCTGGTGGAAGCGATAGTCTCAATACGACAACAGACTTGTATCAGCAGGTGGGTAACCAACAATAAGCGAGTTCATCAACGAATAAAAAAACTTCCTGGCAGTACTTTCAACTGTCAGGAAGTTATTTTTTGTTCCCAATGGGTTCTACTGATTGCTATTTAGACCTGAGGCAGTTCCCAGGCTTGTCGGTATTCACGCCCCAGTAGTGTATTTGCCTGTTGATTTCCCAGCACACGATTTTGCTTTGCATCATATTGAATCTCATGGCCTGCCCGGTAAGCGATATTTCCCAAGTGGCATAACGCACTGGAAATGTGGCCGATCTCGATATCTGAAGTTGGTTTATTTCGCGTTTTGATGCAATCTATAAAATTGCGATGATGCGTTGCCGCCTGATCGCTGGTACCCGAAGTGACTGCTTCTTTCTGGTCATAAACTTTCCAGCCCCCTCGATCAACGACAAGAGTTCCCTGATCGCCATAAAAGGCGGCAGCGGCGTTGCGGCCTTCCATGCCATGCACACTCCAGAGACGATGCTCCCAGATGATTGTCTTCTTTGCATAGTTGTATTGAACAACCTGGGTATCCGGTGTTTCCTGATCATCGTCAAAGAAATATTTTCCGCCTGATGCAGAGATTCTCTCTGGCAAGTCGACGTCCAGTCCCCAGCGTGCGATATCAAGCATATGCACGCCCCAGTTCCCCATCTCACCGGTCCCATAATCCCAGAACCAGTGCCAGTTATAATGAAATCGATTCGGATTAAAAGGACGATTCGCAGCAGGCCCTAACCAGAGATCATAATCCACTCCTGCAGGCACGGACGTGTTTTTCTTTTTACCAATTGGTTTCCGTCGATGAATGATCCAGGCTTTAGCCAGTTTGACCTCACCCAGTTTTCCACTCTGGACATAATCGACGGCGGATTGGAAATGCGACCCACTTCGCTGATGGATTCCAGATTGAACCACGCACTGGTGTTTTCGTGCTGCCTCGACAATCTTTAACCCTTCAGTCAGATTGTGTGAAACCGGTTTTTCAACATAGACATCTTTTCCAGCCTGACAAGCCATGATCGCCATCAGTGCATGCCAATGATCGGGCGTCGCAATCACGACTCCATCAATCTCCGGATCGTCCAAAACTTTACGAAAATCAGTGACAAATTGAGGTGCCACACCCTGCTCTTTTTCGATCGACTTGATCGCCGCCGGTGCAACCGATTCATCAACATCACAAATCGTTTTGAACCTAACATCGGGAAATCCCGCCATACTGGTTGTCAGAAATTTCCCCTGTCCGCGGATACCAATGCCGGCCAGAACAACACGCTCATTAGGTGAACTGTTTGCCAGCGTCATATTTGTGGATAATCCGACAACACCGGCAGCCATACCGGCGGCATTTCGCGCACTCCGATCCAGGAACTGGCGGCGATTGACGTCTCGTTTCAGAAATTCCTCTACGTCCACAAAAAACCTCTTGCAGTAAACCTTGGAGAGATCAGAACTTTTGAATAATTTCCATTCATGGATTTATTCTGCACAACTGACTGTCTATGATTATAGCAGGTAAAAGCAAATTTGATATCTTTCTATTCTACCGAGAGCTTGTACTTCTGTCACATGTTAACGCCATAAAAGGTTTCCCGTCCTGAATTCCTGTAGTTTAAGATGGGTTTAGAACGTTAACAGAATATGTACCTCTATTACAGAAACGTCATGAATGGCGGATCTTATGTTAATCTAAAGAAATTTCAGTATGCCTATCAAATTTCGATGCCAACATTGTGACCAGCTGATGGGAATTTCTCGCTCCAAAGCGGGGGAAGTAGTCGACTGCCCGACTTGCGGTTTATCGGTTCGTGTTCCCGGGCTGGATGGAGCGATTGCCCCCATTCCTCAACCCAGATTAGATCTGAAAGATGCCGAACTAACAAATGCGCTGGATGAACTGGCGGGAATTGGTGCCAATGTGATCGTCGAAAAAGAAGAGCAGGCAGAACAAGCTCTCCCGTTGCAGGCGCCGATTTCTGTAGCCGCGGAATCACAGGTGATAGCACCAGTGTTAGAACAGGAATTTGAAGCGGTCAAGGTACAACCCACCAATCAGATCGTTGCCCCCCCACAACGGGAGGAAGTAGATCTGGCTCAACATCCTGAAACTCCTGTGGCTCCGGTCAGCCAGTTGGAGGTTGATTCTGCTAACCCCTCTGAGATCAACCACGAACAGGAATTAGAAAGTCTGGCCAGCCTGGCACAGAAACGTGCTTCGAATGTTTTAGCAGAAAAAAAGAGAAGTCGGTTAAAACGTTCCGTCAAGTTTGAGCTGCCAACAGGTGCCTGGGTTTTTATTCTACTCACCCTGGCTGCGTTGACGTTCTCGATCGGTTTTCTTGTGGGTCGAAATATGTCATAGGTCGAACCTGATGTCTGGACAAGTCAGAATTTTTTCCGATTAGAGCAGCGTTTTCACATTTTCAGGAGGCCGTCCGAGAACAGCTTTTTGGCCTTTGATCACGATAGGACGTTCAATCAATTTCGGATGAGCCACCATTATCGAGATGGCTTCTTCACGTGAGAGTTCCTTCTCTGCCAGTTTCAGTTCGCGGTAAATCGCTTCACCTTTCCGCATTAATTCGCACGGTTCCATTTTCAGCTTTTTCAAAATGGAATCCAATTCTTCCGCGGCGGGTGGTGTTTTCAGATATTCGATCACTTCTATCTGGACACCAGCCTCTTGAATTAAGGCCAATGTCTGTCGGCTCTTTCCACAACGCGGATTATGATAGATTTTCATCATGGTGCTTCGTTCTTTTTTCATCTAGCAAGGCAGAAAATTGTGCTACGACTTCAGGCAGCTGGGTATGCAATTCATAGACATCCCACCGATCAGACGGTTTCTGATAAAGTTGTGCCTGCAACTCTTCATTCATAAGTTCATGCTCTTCGATTTCTGAAGCCATTATCTGGTTTCGTGACTCCAGATAATAAAATTCAGATGTTCGTAATGCAAATGCATGATCACTGGCTGCGTAAATCATGGGCTCCACAGGCGAATTCTGATCAGAAATCACATCGAGCAAATTATTTCCGGATCGGGAACCTGTCTCCAGTGGGGTTTCCAGCCAACTCGACAATGAAACGGGAATATCTGCTGACTGAGACAGAAATTGTCGTCGGTTACCCTGGTCCCGATTTTTTGAATCATAAATAAATAAAGGAACGTGGCTCGTTTCATCAAACAGTCCCCAGTTCTCAACATTCCTGGCAGGTCCCAGCAGCTCATTCGCTCCTCGGGCAGCTGTGACAACCAACAGAACTGGTTGAGTTTCGGCATATTCAAGAAGTGTATCCAGAAAACGTCCCAACCAGTGGTCGAGTAGAGTCACATAGCCGGCATAGACTGCCCTTGCCATGAGTCGTTCCTGGTCATCGAGTTCAGACCACTCTTCCGGGTTGAGAAACAACTCGGACACAGCCTTGATCAATTCCTGCCAATCCTCTGCAACAGGGTCTGTTTCTTCATTCGGCTCAGGTTGTTCTGTATCCGCAT